>RCUN01000110.1_pt1 | contig 88632 bp, 84 predicted proteins | sample 2166181 | NCBI WGS metagenome assembly RCUN01 (sample SAMN09932603, study PRJNA488358) | compost metagenome | feature: garden; material: soil; isolation source: compost soil in crotononitrile-enriched culture | place: Germany: Experimental Botanical Garden Goettingen | collected 2016-01-27 | reverse complement strand
GGCGAGATCCTCACCAACGCCTTCGTGCTCTGGCCGCTGGCGGAGCTGGCCCCCGCCCTGCGCCATCCCGTCGATGGCCGCCCCCTGGGCGAGCTGTGGAATATCTACGACAAGGCCTCCCAGCGGCTCAGCCCCATTCCCTTCCACTGGGATGCGGTCGAACTGCAGCCGCACTGATCGACAAGGGCACCTCGGTGCCCTTGTCGCTTATCCGCCATCAGAAAGGATGATTGGGCCCGGGCCGGTGCGGCTGGCAGCATGACCCTGACACAGGAGACCCCCATGCCACTCGACACTATCCATGCCTTCAATTGCCGGCTGCTGGCCGAGCTGCCCCACCAGCGCTATGAGCACGAACCCATCCTCGATTACGCCACCGACGAGCGGGTCAAGGCTCGCCTCGGCTGGCAGGCGGGGTTCAGCAAGACCCTGTTTCTCAAGTTCAAGGATGGTCGCTTCGCCCTGCTGCTGACTCACAGGGACGGGCGGCTCGACAGCAAGGCCGTCAAGGCTATCCTCGGTGCCAAGCCCTCCATCTGCAGCGCCGAGGAGATGCAGGCGCAGATCGGCTGCCTGCCGGGGGCCGTCTGCCCCTTCCTGCCCCACGCCGATATCCCGCTGCTGGTGGATCCGGCCCTGTTGGCCCATCACGCTTTCACCTGGACCCCGGGCCACCCCGAGCTGACCTTGCTGCTGGCTACCGAACATCTTGCCAGCCTGCTGGCGCGTCTGCCCTGCCAGGTCAGCTACCTGCCCGCCCAGGCCTGACATCTACCCCTGGCTTTTACTCCCAGCTCTCCTTCCTCGCCAGTTGGGCAAAGATCAGCGCCGCCAGCATGGACATCAGACCGATGCACAGATAAGTGAGGTGGAAGCCGCCAAGCCAGCGCTCGCTATCCTGGGCCGGCAGTCCGGCGGAAAAGATCCCGAGCAGGCTGGCGGCGATGGCCACCCCAAGACTCATGGAGAGCTGCATTACAACCGACAACAGGCCGTTGCCACTGCTGGCGTGCTCGGCGCTCAAGTCTTGCAGTGTCAGCGTGTTCATGGCGGAGAACTGCAGCGAGTTGATGGCGCCGAACACCGCCAGCCAACCCAGCAACACCCAGTAGGGCACCTGGTTGTCGATGAGGGAGAAGCTGGCGATCATGGCCCCGAGTGCCAGGGTATTGCCGATCAGGATGCGGCGATAGCCGATGCGCGGGATCAACCTGTTCACCAGCGTCTTGGTCAGCATGGCCCCCAACACGGTGGGGATCATGGTCATCCCCGCCTTGCTCGGCGAGAAGCCGAGCCCCAGTTGCAGAAACAGCGGGGTGAGGAAGGGCATGGCACCGCTGCCGAGGCGGGCAAACAGGTTCCCCCAGATGCCGATGGCGAAGGTGCTGGTCTTGAACAGCGCCAGACTGAACAGCGGCTCCTCGGCATTGGCGGCATAGAGCCAGTAGCTCGCCATGGCGGCCAGACCGAACAGCAGGGCAAACAGCGCCCATCCGGTGGAGATGCTGTGCTCCCCCAGCCCCTGCAAACCCACAGAAACCAGCACCATGCCGGCGCTGAACATCACAAATCCCTGCCAGTCGAACGTGGCCGTGCCTTGCCGCAAGTCCGGCATGAAGTACCAGCTCGCGATAAAGCCGAGTATTCCCACCGGCAGATTGATGAGAAACACCCAGTGCCAGCTCGCCACTTCCACCAGCCAGCCCCCCAGGGCCGGGCCGATCAGCGGCCCCACCAGGCCGGGAATGGTGACGAAGGACATCACCCGCAGCAGCTCGTGCTTGCTGTAGACCCGCAGCACGGCAAGGCGTCCTATGGGCATCAGCAGGGCACCGCCCACCCCTTGCAGCACCCGGGCAGCCACCAGCATGGGCAGGGTATTGGCGGCCGCACAGGCGAGCGACCCCAGGGTAAACAGCAGGATGGCGGCCAGATAGATGCGGCGAGTGCCGAATCGGTCCGCCAGCCAGCCGGAAGCGGGAATGAGCAGGGCCACTGTCAGCATGTAGGCGATCACCACCGACTGCATCTGCAGCGGGCTCTCCCCCAGGGTCTCGGCCATGTTGGGCAAGGCGGTGTTGAGGATGGTGCCATCCAGCGTCTGCATGAAGAAACCGACCGCAGTCAACCAGGGCAGCCATTTGCGTTGGGCAGGGGTCACCATCTGTGCGCTTTCAGGCATGAGCTGTCACCTCTTCTTCAGATAGAAAAAGACCCGCACTCAGGTTTGCAAACTGGGCGGGTCAGATCAGCATATCAGGCATCCGGCTGGCCGAGCATGGCCCTGAGTTGCTCTTCCAGGCTGGGCTCCGGGGCCCTGAGGGTCTCCATGAAGAGTCGCTCTATGCCCTCCTTATCCTGGCTCTTCACGATGAAGACCAACCTGGACTGGGCTTTGCCCTCCGGCCACTCCCCCAGCGCCTGCAACGGATAGAGCTGGCCATGCACCCCGTGGATCACCACCGGCTGGCTCTCGCCCTCCAGCTGCAATATGCCCTTGAGCCGCAGCAGGGCATCGCCATACTGCCCCTGCACCGCATCGATGGCGGCCAGCAGGCGGGACGGCTTGAGCGGCTCGCCGATGCGCAGGGAGAAGCTCTCGATGTTGCCATGCTCGAAATGGGTCGGTGCAGCGGTACCCACCTTGGCAGCGAACGGCTTCATCTTTGGCTGCATCGGCGAGGCCAGCCCCTGCTTGGGGGATTCGGTGCGCAGCCAGGCCAGCAGCTGGCGCACGTCACGCCCCGCCGCCTCGTTGTAGGCGCCAAGCTTCTCCAGCACCGCTGGCGACAGCTCGCCATTGGTTACCTGCTGGATGGGGGCCGCCGGGTTGAGGGCCGCCAGCAGGCTTTCGACCCGAGCCAGCTGCTCGCCGTCCACCAGATCCCCCTTGCTCACCACCAGCAGATCCGCCAGCGCCACCTGCTTCACCGCCTCGTATTGCTGGCCGAGCTGCTGCTCGATATGACCGGCATCCACCACTGTGACGGTGCCATCGAAGCGGTAGCGCTGGGCGATAAAGCCCTCTTCGCGCAGGGTAAAGAGCACGGGGGCCGGATCCGCCAGACCGGTGGTTTCTATGATGAGTCGTTTGAAAGGCTTAATTTTCCGTTGGATAGCCTTCATAAACAGCCCCTGCAGCGCCTCCACCAGGGAGCCCTGCACCGAGCAGCAGATGCAGCCGGAATCGAGCAACACCACCTGCTCATCCACCTGTTGTACCAGGTGATGATCCAGCCCCACCGAGCCGAACTCGTTGATCAGTACGGCGCACTCGCCGAGCTCCGGCTGCTTGACCCAGTAATTGAGCAAGGTGGTCTTGCCGCTGCCGAGAAAGCCGGTCAGCAGGGTCACGGGGATTCGGGTGTCTTGCATATCTGTCATCTCGATGACTCCCTTCTGAGCGGCAGAGTGATGAGTACGCGGTTGTCTTGCATATCGGTCATGTTCAATCCTTACCGGTTGGCAAACAGCTCGCCGAGCCAGCGATTCTCGAAGCGGCCGTGGGGGTCGAGCTCGGCCTTGAGGGCCAGGAAGTCGTGCCAGCGCGGCAGCAGGGCCGGGAAGTCATAGAGATCCATCGCCAGGTGCTTGCCAAAATGCGGCGTGCCGCCGAGCGGCACCAGCAGTTGCTGCAGCTCGCGCATCTGCTCCATGGAGCCCCCCACGAAGGTGCCGTCCGCCGCCAGATAGACCAGGAACCCTATCCAGCACACCGACTTGCCATGGGCGGCGCTGAGCCAGGCCTCGGAGGGGCCGGTGCAGCGCAGGATAAAGGGGTAGTGCAGCGTCCCCGGGTTACGCTCCTGCCAGTGCTGCAGGATCGCCAGCGCCTCCTGCATGCGCTCGAGAGGCACCGCCACCTCGCAGTTGATCTGGGGCGCCGGTATCCCCTTGCAGAGGATCTGGTAGACGTTGCCCACCAGGTCAGAGGCATCCTTGAAGCGGCGCACCGTCTCGAAGTGCTCGCCCGTCCGCGCCTCGTCCTTGGTGTCCAGCGCCATCTTCTGCAGGGTGGCGTCTATGGTGTCATTGAGTGCGGCGCTCATGGCGCTGTCAACGTCTCCCTCCAGCAGCAGCGGCTCGCTGCCACCCGCCCGATAACGGGCCACCTCCTCCTCGGAAGCGGGATCCACCAGCCAGATGTGGCTCTCGCCGGTCCAGGCGAACCACCAGCTCTTCACGAAGGCGTGCTCGCGGTTCAGCCGCTCGTTGTGCGCCAGCAGGAAGGGATAGTCGGTGGTGAACTTGGTGCAGCGCATGATGCGGTTTGGCACTGTGCGCAGGGTGACGTCGAGCAGCACGCCAAGCATGCCCATGCCCATCACGAAGGCACCGAAGCGCGGATCCGTGCGATCCACGCCAATGATCTCACCATTGGCCAGCATCACCGTCAGGGCCTCCACCGCATCGCACAGGGAGGACTGGTGCAGCCCCTGACCGTGGGTGCCTGTGCTGAGCGCGCCCCCCAGGGTCTGGATGCCGATGACGCCGGGGGACGCGGGCAGCATGCGATCCATGGCGATGAGATCCCCATAGACGGTATCGAGGGGCGTACCCGTCTGATAGGTCACCGTATCGGCGGTTTTGTCCAACTGGCCGCGCAGGTGGTGCAAGTCCACCAGCAGCGCCTGGCTGCCCTCGGCATAGACGCTGTGGATGGGTTCGAAGGAGAGGCCGGAGCCGATGAGCCGCAGCTTGCGCTCGGGGTTTTCCCGCAGCAGTTGCTGCAGTTCGTCACGGCTCTTCGGGCGCCACACCTGATCCAGGGCGCCGAGGGGATTGGTCCTGGACCAGTTGAACAGCACCTCCCGATTGCCAATCGCCTTGATGCTGTGAAATGCCTGGAACCTGACCGTCATACCGCGCCTCATCTGACTTCAAAATGAGCGGCAATTCTACCGAAAAGCGAGCGCCAAGGCATGAAAAACAAGCCCCTACAGTCGAGGGTGGATAAGGGAGCCAACCCCCTCCCCCTCAGCGCGAGGGCTGGGTCAGTGCCAGCAGCATGCCGAAACCCACCAGCAGACCGCCAAAGATCCGATCGATCCAGTGACGCACCGCCAGCAGACGAGCCCGAACCGAAGCGCTGGAGAAGAAGAGCGCCACCGCGCTGAACCAGAGGGCGTGGGCCAGCACTATGAAGGCGCCGTAGCCGAGCTGGACCGCCAGCGGCGTCTGCGGCTGCACCACCTGCATGAAGAGACTGACGATGAAGATGGTGGTCTTGGGGTTGAGCACATTGGTCAGAAAACCGGTGCGCAGCGCCCCCAGGCTGGATAGGGCTGGCTGACTGGCCAACTCCTCCCCGGTCTCGGGCTGGGCCCGCAGCATCTTGATGCCGAGGAAGACGAGATAGGCCGCCCCCGCCAGCTTGATGAGGTTGAACAGCCAGAGGGACTGCTGGATCAGCAGACCCACCCCCAGCAGGGTGTAGCTCACGTGGACACAGACCCCGGCCGCGATGCCGAGCGCCGTCAGCACGCCGGTACGACGGGAGAGCAGCAGGCTGTTGCGCGACACCATGGCAAAATCCGGGCCCGGGCTGATGACGGCAAAGAAGGTAATGGCTACTACGGCTAACAGTTCGGTCATGAAAATAGTCCTGATCACATGGGATATCGGCTATTTTATTTGGCAATAACCCCCATGACGAACGATGATTTCTGACATGAACGGTGAGAAAAATTCACAGAAAACCCTCTCGCTTCCCTCCCTGACGGCCCTTCGCTGCTTCGAGGTGGCGGCCCGCACCGAGCACTTCGGCCGCGCCGCCGACGAGCTGCACCTCACCCATGGCGCCATCAGCCGGGCGGTGCGCCTGCTGGAGGAAGACCTGGGCGTCAGGCTGTTCGAGCGGCGCCAGCGCAGGGTCTTCCTGACCGAGGCGGGTGAGCGGCTCTATCAGGCGGTCAGGGAGGGGCTGGGCCAGATCCGGGAAACGGCCCAGGCGCTGCGCCAGCAGAGCCGCCCTCAGTCGCTGGTGCTCTCCTGCGAGCCCACCCTGCTGATGCGCTGGCTGATCCCGCGCTGGCCCGCATTTCAGGCCCTGCACCCCGAGCTGGACGTCCATCTGATGGCGGGGGGCGGCGCCCTCAGCTTTGGCAGCGGCATCGATCTCGCCATCCGCCGCAACGACTTCGACTGGCCCGAGGATCTGCACAGCCAGCTGCTGTTCGAGGAGCTGACCGGGCCTGTCTGCCAGCCGGGCAAGGTGGCGCAGTTTTTCGAGCTAGGAGGAGAGCTGCCGGCTCTGCGCGCCTCGGCCCCCCGCCTGCACACCAAGACCCGTCCCGCCGCCTGGCAAAGCTGGCAGGCGCAGGCCGGACAGGGTGCGAGCGACGAGGCGCCGACCCAGACCTTCGAGCACTTCTACTTCAGCCTGCAGGCCGCCGTGGCGGGCCTTGGCGTCGCCATCGGCCCCTACCGACTGGTGTGCGACGATGTCGCCGCCGGCCTGCTGGCGGCCCCGCTCGGCTTCATTCAGGACGGTACCGGCTACCATCTGCTCGCCCCCGCGCCGCCCGAACCCGGCAGCGCCCACGAGACCCTGGCGAACTGGTTGCACGGTCTGGTGCGCTGAGCCGCATCAAGCCTGGGTGGCGCGCTCGACGGCGGGAGTGTATCTCTCCGCCGTCGTCAGTTTCCGGCAGAACTGGCGCAGTGGCATGGGGCGGGCGAACAGGAACCCCTGCAGATACTGAACCCCCTTGCCCCTGAGGTAGGCGGCCTGTTGCTCCGTCTCCACTCCTTCGGCTACCAGGGAGAGGCCCAGCCGCCGACCGAGGTCGATGACGTTGTCGACGATATGCTCGGACAGCGACTCGGTTCCGATGCGACCGATGAAGGAGCGATCGATCTTGAGATAGTCCACGTGGAACTGTTGCAGGTAGTGAAGGCTGGAGTGACCGGTGCCGAAATCATCGATGGAGAGCCGCACGCCCATCTCGTCGAGCTGGCGGAACAGGGAGAGCGTCTGCGGATTGGTCACCAGCAGCTCCCGCTCGGTGAGTTCCAGCACCAACACCACCCGCCCCGGCACAAAGTGCGCGAGGAAGGCGCGACACTCCGCCAGCAGGGAAAGATCCCGGCAGTGGGCGGCGCTGATGTTGAAGCTGATGTGAAAAGCGTCAGGCAGCCGGGTTTGCACCTGCTTCAGACGCTGGGCCACGACCTTCATGAGATGAGTGGTCATGGGCACGATCAGCCCAGACTCTTCCGCCTGGGGGATGAAGAGATCGGGGCGGATCAAGCCAGATCTCGGGTGGCGCCAGCGCATCAGCACCTCCGCTCCGACCATCCTGCCGTCGTCGCTGGCCATCAGGGGTTGCAGGTAGGGGACAAACTCCCCCGCCAGCAGCCCGCGCCTCAGCTCATCCGTCTGAGAACCCGGACGACCCAGCACCCACCATACCAGCAGTGCGAGCAACACCGAGGTCCCTGCCAACCACAGCAAGGCCAGATGACGAGCCTCCCACAGGGTGTGCCAGTAGAGCGGCATGGCATAGCCCGCATGGATGGCGAAGGGGTAGCGGTGGGAGGAGAGTTCAAGGCTGATCTTGCTGTACAGCCTGGGGTGCTGGTTCTGGTGATGACCGGATTCATCGATCCAGTCCGACCCCACCTGCAGGAACAGCTCGCTGGTATCACTGCTCATGGCGAGCATGAAGCTGAGCTGGGTGCTGTCGATGGCGCTCAGCGCCACATCGTGCCCGCGCTCATGGCGCACCACCAGCAGCGGATGATCCAGGCGCACCTTGTTGCCGTTCATCAGCAGCAGCTTGTTTCCGGTGTAGATAGTGCCGTCATCCACTTCATGGACGGGGCCAAACAATGAAGAACAACGGATCACACCACCGCGCGCCAGGTTGACTGAGCGCAGGAAAGGCTCGAGGGCCACTCTCTTGCGCAGCAACAGCAGATTGTCGACGCAGGGGCGGTTCACCAGCGACAATGCTTCCAGATTGGCCTGTTCGGCCTGATCCAACATGCGCTCCAACAAGGTCTTGGCCTTGTGGGCAGAGGCGCTGGCGTCCGCCTTCAACTCCTGCTCGTAGCTGCCGTGTACCATCCAGCCTCCCGCCAACAATGGCAGAGTCAATACCAGCAGGATGCAGCCAAGGCGCCATCTCGTACGGGCCAGATCAATCCGGAACAGAAACATAGAAACCACGCCGCAATTCGCAGGCTTGCCCCGGCAAGCGCCACAGTGAAATAACGCCCACTTCACACAGAAGACAATGGGACCATCCAGGCCAGACAACCTAACGCAGCGCACTGGTAAATGCATCGACGACGCAGTGGCGGGAGATTGGCTGCCCATTATTGCGCAACCGCCATAAACGGAAAATGCCGCGTAGAGACGCGGCATTGTTTATATCGGGTGGAGAGTCCAACCAGTCAGTTCTTAGACCGCCTGTTGCAAAATCACCGCATCGGCTTTCTTGGTGTAAGAGGCGATCTCGTTGAAGTTGAGGTAGCGGTAAGTATCTGCCGCCGTGGCATCCAGGGTCTTGGCGTACTGCAGGTACTCCGCCACGGTCGGGATCTTGCCGATGATGGCGGCAACCGCAGCCAGCTCGGCAGAGGCCAGATAGACGTTGGCGCCCTTGCCCAGACGGTTCGGGAAGTTGCGGGTGGAGGTGGAGACCACGGAGGCCCCTTCCGCCACGCGCGCCTGGTTGCCCATGCACAGGGAGCAGCCCGGGATCTCGATGCGGGCACCGACCCGGCCGAAGATGCCGTAGTAGCCCTCTTCGGTCAGCTGATCCTTGTCCATCTTGGTGGGCGGGGCGATCCACATACGGGTCGGCAGCTCACCCTGATACTTCTCGAGCAGCTTGCCGGCGGCGCGGAAGTGGCCGATGTTGGTCATGCAGGAACCGATGAATACCTCATCGATCTGGCTGCCAGCCACGTCGCTCAGCAGGCGAGCATCGTCAGGATCGTTCGGCGCACAGAGGATGGGCTCCTTGATGGTGGCCAGATCGATCTCGATGATTTCGGCGTACTCGGCGTCCTTGTCCGCTTCCATCAGCACCGGGTTGGCCAGCCACTCTTCCATCCCCTTGATACGACGGGTGATGGTGCGCACGTCGCCGTAGCCTTCGGACAGCATCCATTTCAGCATCACGATGTTGGACTTCAGGTACTCGATGATCGGCGCCTGATCCAGCTTGATGGTGCAACCGGCGGCGGAGCGCTCGGCGCTGGCATCAGCCAACTCGAACGCCTGCTCCACCTTCAGGGTCGGCAGACCTTCGATCTCGAGGATGCGGCCGGAGAAGATGTTCTTCTTGCCTGCCTTCTCGACGGTCAGCAGCCCCTTCTGGATGGCAGCGTAGGGGATGGCATGGACCAGGTCACGCAGGGTGATACCCGGCTGCAGCTCGCCCTTGAAGCGCACCAGCACGGATTCCGGCATGTCCAGCGGCATCACACCGGTGGCGGCGGCGAAGGCCACCAGACCGGAGCCCGCCGGGAAGGAGATCCCGATGGGGAAGCGGGTGTGGGAGTCACCACCGGTACCCACGGTATCCGGCAACAGCATGCGGTTCAGCCAGGAGTGGATGACACCGTCACCCGGGCGCAGGCTCACACCACCGCGGTTCATGATGAAGTCCGGCAGGGTGTGGTGGGTCTGCACGTCGATGGGCTTGGGATAGGCCGCGGTGTGGCAGAAGGACTGCATGGTCAGATCGGCGGAGAAACCGAGGCAAGCCAGATCTTTGAGCTCGTCGCGGGTCATGGGGCCCGTGGTGTCCTGGGAGCCGACCGTGGTCATCTTGGGCTCGCAGTAGGTGCCGGGGCGAATGCCCTGCACGCCGCACGCCTTGCCCACCATCTTCTGGGCCAGGGTGTAACCCTTGCCGGTGTCGGCCACCGGTTGCGGGCGACGGAACACGGTAGAGAACGGCAGGCCCAGGGCCTCGCGGGCCTTGTCGGTCAGGCCGCGGCCGATGATCAGCGGAATACGGCCACCGGCGCGTACTTCGTCGATCAGCACCTCGGTTTTCAGTTCAAAGCGGGCCAGCACCTCGTCGGTGCCGTGACGGGTGATCTTGCCCTCATAGGGGAAGATGTCGATGACATCGCCCATCTCCAGTTTGGAGACGTCCACTTCGATGGGCAGGGCGCCAGCATCTTCCATGGTGTTGAAGAAGATGGGGGCAATCTTGCCGCCGAGGCAGACGCCGCCGGCGCGCTTGTTCGGCACGAACGGAATGTCGTCGCCCATGAACCAGAGCACCGAGTTGGTGGCAGATTTGCGTGAAGAGCCGGTACCGACCACGTCACCGACGTACGCCAGCGGGAAACCGGTCTGCTTGAGCTCTTCGATGGCCTTGACGGGGCCGATGACGCCGTCCTTGTCCGGGGTGATGCCGGGACGGGCGTTCTTCAACATCGCCAGGGCATGGAGCGGGATATCGGGACGGGACCAGGCATCCGGTGCAGGGGACAGATCGTCGGTGTTGGTCTCGCCGGTCACCTTGAACACGGTAACGGTGATCTTCTCGGCCAGGGCGGGGCGGTTCAGGAACCACTCGGCATCGGCCCAAGATTGCAGCACCTGCTGGGCGTGGGCATTGCCCGCCTTCGCCTTCTCTTCCACGTCGTGGAAGGAGTCAAACATCAGCAGGGTGTGGGAGAGGCCCTTGGCAGCAAGAGGAGCCAGCTCGGCGTCATCCAGCAGATCGATCAGCGGCTGGATGTTGTAACCACCCTGCATGGTGCCGAGCAGCTCGACCGCTTCGGCCGCAGTCAGGATGGGAGAGTGAGCCTCGCCCTTGGCGACGGCGGTGAGGAAGCCGGCTTTGACATAGGCCGCTTCATCAACACCCGGGGGAACGCGGGAGGACAACAGTTCTTTCAGAAAATCATGTTCACCGGCGGGGGGGTTCTTGAGCAGTTCAACCAGGGCGGCGACCTGCTCTGCATCCAGAGGTTTGGCAACCACGCCCTCGGCGGCACGTTCTGCGACGTGTTTACGGTATGTTTCAAGCACGACTAATTCCTCTTTGGTCTTTTTTTGGGGTTCGCCCAAGCTCGCGGCGATCGTCCTTGCGGGACACCCGTAGGGTGCCCCCCACTATATAAGTTTTAACGACTAATTAAAATCCAAACCCTGTGCAGTTATTCATCAAACCAGCATAACCATATAAGCCAGTTAGATTTTTTTAAACTGACAAGACACACAACACAGACAAGTTAACAAAAAGTCAGCATTTCACCCTTATTGGAACGTAGTGCCCAATTGCAGATAGAACATGTCATGCCCCCCCTCCGCCATGCCATAGCCGAGGAAGATGGGGCCGAGGAAGCTCTCCACCCCCACATAGACGGAGCCGGCGGTGTAGGAGGACTCCAGGCTGATGTCGGCTCCCTTGTCCCAGACTCCGCCCTGCTCGAGAGATCCCCCGAGGAACAGGGGTGCCTTGATGGCCCCGAAGTCGTTGTCCGCCACCCGGTAGATGTAGCGCAGACCGCTGAACAGACTGTAGCGGCCGCTCAACTGGTAGTGCTGGAAGCCGGATAGCCGGAACAGGCCGCCGAGATCCTGCACGAACAGCGGCACCTCTTCCTCCGAGGAGGAGCCGCCCCCTTCCAGCATCAGGTTGAGGCTGTGCCGTCCCCATGACCAGGGCTTGATCATCGCCAGGTGGTAGTTGAGCCCCTCGGTGTTCTCCGTCGGCTCGCCGGTCGGCTCTATCTTGATGTGGGAGTAGCCCCCCTTGATGTCCCAGTAGATACCCTGATAGGGGAAGTAGCGACTGTCGAGGGTGTCGTGCTCGAAGCGAATGTAGGGCCCCCAGGCGGTGGCATCCGCACTCGCGTCGGACAGGTTCTGGACATCGACGCTGCCCACCTGGCCTTCCAGCCCCAGGGACACCCTGCTCCAGGGCTGCCGATTCCAACCGACGGCGAGATCCACGCTGGTGAAGCTGTACTCCGAGTCCAGGTAACGGACTCCGGACAGCTGCACATCTTCCTCCGGGAAGAAGACCCGGCGCTCGGTCTTGTCATAGGCCAGGCTCGCCTCGCCATAGAAGGTCTGGGAGGGCTCGAGTGGCGTATAGAAGTCGGTCTTGAGGTGCTTGGCCGTGCCGAGCGACGCCTCGGTCAGCCACTCGGCGCCCCAGTCGTTGACGTTGGTCAGGGTATAGGACATGCCGACGTTGTAGTTGGAGCTGCTCTCGAAGTCATCGGAGAAGCCGAGCTGGAAGTTGAGATAGCCAGGTCCCCAGTTCTTCTCGCTGGCATCCACCACCAGCACGTTCTCGCCGTCCCGCTCCACCACCTCGTAGGTGATGCGGTCGAACGACTCCAGGGCGTAGAGGCGGCGAATGCCGGCCTCCAGGCTCTCATAGGTCTGCACCTTGTCCGGGCGCACCTTGAGCATGGCCCGCACCGTCTCGTCGGAGAGGCGCGACTTGTTGAGGATCTCCACCTTGTCGATGTAGTAGGCCGGTTGACCGCTACGCTCGGCGCGGCGACTCAGCTTCTTGTTGCGGTAATCCGCGTAAGCGTCGGGGGAGAGAGACAGGGCATCGAGCTGGGCAGCGGCGCGATTGGCCACCGCCTCCCCCTGCTTGATCCCCTCCGGCATCCGGGCAAAATCGGCGATCCCCATGTCTCCGAACTCAGGGCTGAGCAGCACATCCTTGGGCCCCAGCAGCGCCTTCTGCTTCTCGGTGCCGACCTGGGTCATGTAGGTGGTGAGCTGGTCTATCATGGCCAGCCCGGATTTGAGCGACTCCCGGGTGCGCAGCTTGGCGCCTATGTCCACCGCGATCACCACGTCGGCCCCCATGGCCTTGGCCACGTCCACCGGCATGTTGTTGACGGTGCCGCCGTCGGCCAGGATGTGCCCCTCCCACTCCACGGGCTTGAGGGCGCCGGGGATGGACATGGAGGCCTGCATCGCCTTGGCCAGGCTGCCACTGTCCAGCACGAAGGGGGTCACCGTCTCCATGTCGGTGGCCACGGCGCGGTAGGGAATGGGCAGATCGTCGAAGCTCTTCTGCGCCGGCAGGTTGGAGGTGGCATGGCGCAGCAGGCTGGCCATGGACTGGCCCTGGAAGAAGCCGTCCGGCAGCTGGGTCTGGTCACCGTTGACCCCGATGTCGGTGCGCAGCTGGTACTTCTCGCTCTGCTGCTTCTTGCGCAAGGAGAGCTCGTCACGACCGACCTTGTCCTGATAACCCTTGTTCCAGTCGATGGCGAGGGTCATGCGCTCCACCTCCTCCGCACTGAGCCCCATGGCGTACATGCCCGCCACGTAGGAACCCATGCTGGTGCCCACCACGATGTCGACCGGGATGCGTTTCTCTTCCAGCACCTTGAGCACCCCTATGTGGGCCGCCCCCTTGGCGCCGCCGCCGCTCAGCACCAGGGCTATCCTGGGTCGATCCGCCTTGGTGCCACCGTATTGCACCTGAGCGGCATCGCTGGCCTGGGCCGCCCCCGTCCATGGCAGGGTCGCCATCAGAAGCATTAGCAGTTGGGTCCATCCCCAATGAAAGATGCGCATATGAGTGTCCATTGATCCGTGCGAGTCGAGTGAGCTGTCCGCCGACGTAAGTGCCGCCAACTATGAGTTGAAGAACTTTAACTGCAACCGGCCGCGCTGGCGAGATGTCATCGTCCCGTGGTTGCACTGCAGAGCCAGGGATGAATAGTGTCAATCCAGTCCCGACCTGATGTGAGCGCAAACGTTAATCGGCAATAAATGCCACCACCACCTCAAGAGCCCGCTCGGTCAGCCGTTAATATGTACTCAACCTTAGGCCCACACTCCCGAGTCACCCTTATGTTCGCAAGCCTGACACTCAAACAGAAAATTCTGGCCACCGTCATCCTCGCCGTGGCTCTCTCCTGTCTGCTGGTGGGCTATTTCAGCCAGCGCTCGGCCCAACAGCTGATCGAGACCCGCATGTTCGAACAGGAGCTACCCAACCTCACCCAGCGCATCGGCAAGGAGATCGAGAAGGATCTCACCTCGGTCGCAAGCGCCGCCAGGCAACTGGCCAATGACCGCTTCGTGCTGGACTGGGTGGCCCGCGGCATGCCCAAGGAACAGGAATCCATCCTCATCGACCAGCTCAAGGACATGACCAGCCAGTATGGCCTGGTCACCGCCTCCTTCGCCGATCGCCAGAGTGCCGCCTACTACAACCAGGACGGCTTCCTGCGCATCCTGAACCATGAACAGGACAACTGGTTCTACGACTACACCAAGAGCGGCCAGGACCTGATGCTCAGCATCTTTCGCGAGAGCAATGGCGAGGTGAAGCTGTTCGTCAACTTCCAGCAGCTCGACGGGCGCGGCCTGGCCGGCCTCGCCAAGTCTCTCGACAGCATGGTCAGCATGCTCGCCAACTTTCGCATCGGCGACAGCGGCTTCGTCTTCATGACCGATGGCAGCGGCAAGGTGAAGCTGCACCCGGACGCCGCCCGCATCGACAGAGACAGCCTGAGTCAACTGGCTGGCCCGGGCGCAGGCGCGCTGATGACCAAGCAAGCGTTCGCCGCCACCCACGCCGAGATCGATGGCCAGCCGGTGGTGCTCGCCACCAGCTATATTCCCCTGCTCGACTGGTATCTGGTGGCCCAGGTGCCGGAGGCCGAGATCTATGCCGAACTGGACAAGGCGCGGCTGCACATAGTGCTGGTGAGCCTGCTCATCGCCGTCGGCATGGGGCTGCTCGGCGTGCTGCTGGCCGGCTCCGTCAGTCGCCCCCTCAACGAACTGGCCCGCCTGTTCCGGGAACTTGGCAGTGGTGACGGGGATCTGACCCAACGCCTCAAGGTGGAAGGACGGGACGAACTGAGCCAGGTCGCCACCGGCTTCAACAACTTCGTCGCCAAGATCCACGGTTCCATCGAGCAGGTGGCGAGCAACTCCCGCCAGCTCGCCGCCACCGCCAACGAGGTGGCCGCCAAGGCCCAGCTGACCCAGCACAACTGCACCGCCCAGCGGGATCGCACCGTCCAGGTCGCCACCGCCATCCACGAGATGGGCGCCACCGTCAGCGAGATCGCCGGCAATGCGTCCCTGGCCGCCGACGTGGCCAAACAGGCCAACGATCAGGCAGATGCGGGGGCCCAGGTAGTGGCCCAGGCCCGCCACGGCATCGTCGGCCTCTCCGGCGAGATCGAGCAGGTGGCCGGGGTCATCGAGTCCCTGGCGAGCCAGACCGACTCCATCGGCAGCATACTCGACACCATCCGCAGTATCTCCGAGCAGACCAACCTGCTGGCCCTCAACGCCGCCATCGAGGCCGCCCGCGCCGGTGAACAGGGCCGCGGCTTTGCCGTGGTGGCCGACGAGGTGCGCAACCTCGCCAGCCGCTCCGCCGCCTCCACCGCCGAGATCCAGGGCATGATCAACCGGCTCCAGGAGCAGAGTGCCCGCGCCGTCAGCGCCATGGCCCAGGGCCGCAACCAGAGTCTGGAAGTGGTCACCCAGGCCGACGCCGCCGACGGGGCGCTCGGCCAGATCACCGCCCACATCACCCAGATCAGCGACATGAATATCCAGGTCGCCACCGCCACCGAGGAGCAGTCCAGCGTGGTGGGCGAGATCAACCGCAACGTAGAGGACATCAACCAGCTCACCATGGAGACCGCCGACATCGCCCACCAGCTGACCGAGTCCAGCCGCAGTCTGCAGCAGCTCTCCGGCGAGCTCGACAAGCTGGTCGGCAACTTCCGGCTCTGAGCCTTTTAGCCCTCCCCCTCACTCAGGGAGCGCAACCGCGCTCCCTGTTCTTCGACAACGGCAAGCCATGACGCAGCGGCGCCAACTCGACTCAGGGTCTCGGCCGAAATGCCGCATAATCAGAGGAGAACCAAGGAGAACGGAAATGGGCAAACTGATGATGGTAATGGTACTGGGGGTGCTGTTGTCGGCCTGCAGCAGCGGTCCGGTGCGAGTGCACGGCGCCGATGTCAGTGTGGATGACACCCGGATCCGGGTCTACGATGGCCATCATGATGGCTATTACGATGATGACTATCATGGCGGCCAGCGGGGTCGTTTCTGTCCCCCGGGACAGGCCAAGAAAGGGCGCTGCTAGCGCCTTTTTTAATGGTCGCCATCTGCCCGCCGCAACCGGGTCTACTGCGAGGGATAGCCTCGGGTCACGCGGGCTCCCATGCCGGCATCGACCACCACCACAGCCAGAATACGCCTCTGCTCCTGTGCCTTGAGCGCCGCCATGGACTGTGCCTTTGATGCAAGGCCCGCTCAGGCCCGGCATATAAGCCATTCCATCATGCTGTGATGCCAAAGCGCGGCAATGAAAGACAGCGCCAGCAAGGGCACATTGCTGCAGAGCACGGTCCTCGCAGCACGCGTTCTACCCCATACTTGAGGGAACACCGCATGTTCCCGGTTATGCCAGCGGCAAGTCATGACGCAACGCCACCAACTTCCCCCCGATGCCCAGGGGGAACGGCAGCATAATCAGGGGAAAGCCTAGGAGGTTGTTATGGACAAGCGGATTCTGATGGTACTGCTTGGCGCCTTGCTCACCGCCTGCACCAGTGGCCCGGTACGGGTACACGGCGCAGATTTCAGCGTGGACGATGCCCATATCCGGGTCACTGACGGCTACTACCGCTATCATGGGGGCCATTACTATCGCTATTACGATGACCACCATCACCACGATGGCTATTACCGCCGCTATTACGATGACCGCTACCCTGGTCGCTATTACTACCGCTATGACGATCACCACCATCGCCAGGGCGGCTATCGCACCTTCTGCCCGCCAGGGCAGGCGAAAAAAGGGCGCTGTTAGTACCTTTTTTTGCGGTCGTACATCTGCTTGTCCGCCTGTTGCAACAGCAGTTCCAGATCGGGCGGCAGCAGCGGATCATAGTGGGCGACGCCGGTGGAGCAAAACAGTTGGTAGGGCTTGCCCTGCTCCCGGTTGAAGGTCGCCAGCGCCTTCTCGAAACGGGCCAGCACCCGGGACACCAGCGCCGATCCTATGCCCGGCAGCAGCACCACGAACTCGTCCCCGCCAAGCCGGGCGAAGATATCCGCATTGCGAAACACCCGGGAGAGCAGCAATGCCACCTGGCGCAGGGCATCATCCCCCACCTCGTGTCCCAGGGTGTCGTTAATCTCCTTGAAACGGTCGAGGTCAAGGAACAGCAGACTCGCCTCCCGCCCCTGCCGATGGGAGAGTTGCAGGCACTTCTGCCCCAGCATGATGAAGCCACGACGGTTGGTGATGCCGGTCAGCTCGTCCAGGATAGCCAGTTGAATGGCGGCCAGCTCATGCTCCACCATGCCCGCCAGATCCATCAACAAGGCCCGCTGACGCTCATCCAGCTGACGCGGCCTGCGATCGATAAGGCAGAGGGTGCCCACCTTGTAGCCACCGGCGATATGCAAAGGCGTTCCTGCATAGAAACGGATGTGGGGGTCCCCCAGCACCAGGGGATTGTCGGCGAAGCGTGGATCCCGGGTCGCATCCTCCACCACGAAGATCTCTTCGCCGAGGATGGCATGGCCACAGAAGGAGACGTCGCGTGGAGTCTCCTGCGCATCCAGACCGCAGCGGGATTTGAACCACTGCCGTTCCTCATCCACCAGGGAGATGAGCGAGATGGGCACCTCGAACATGTTGCGCGCCATCCGGGTAATGCGATCGAAACGCTCCTCCGCCGTGCTATCCAGAATGGCGAGACGGCGCAGGCCATCGAGTCGCTGTCGTTCGTGTTCGGGTATGGCAGGTGCTTGCATGGGAAGAGCCGGCTGTTGATGACAGAAGCCTCAGCATAGCAAATGGCCTCGAGCAAATCTCATCCATCGTCGGGCAACAAAAAAGCCGCTCCTGAGAGCGGCTTTTCATCATGGCAAGAAGAAGAGGCTTACTTCTTCTTCTTGGCCTTGGCGTTCGGCAGGTCGGTGATGGAGCCTTCGAACACTTCGGCAGCCAGACCCACGGACTCGTGCAGAGTCGGGTGAGCGTGGATGGTCAGCGCCAGATCTTCGGCGTCGGCACCCATCTCGATGGCCAGACCGATCTCGCCCAGCAGCTCACCACCGTTGGTACCGACGATGGCACCACCGATAACGCGGTTGCTGTCCTTGTCGAAGATCAGCTTGGTCATACCGTCGGCGCAATCGGAGGCGATTGCACGGCCGGAAGCAGCCCAGGGGAAGGTAGCAACTTCGAAGTTCAGGCCCTGTTGCTTGGCTTCCTTCTCGGTCAGACCGACCCAGGCCATCTCTGGCTCTGTGTAGGCGATGGACGGGATCACTTTCGGGTCGAAGTAGTGCTTCTTGCCGGCGATGACTTCGGCCGCCACGTGGCCTTCGTGCACACCCTTGTGAGCCAGCATCGGCTGACCGACGATGTCACCAATGGCGTGGATGTGCGGAACGTTGGTACGCAGCTGCTTGTCCACTTCGATGAAACCGCGCTCGTTGACGGCAACACCGGCTTTCTCGGCGTCCATCAGCTTGCCGTTCGGCACACGACCGACCGCGACCAGCACGTTGTCGTAGCGAACCGGCTCGGCCGGGGCGTGCTTGCCTTCGTAAGAGACGTACAGGCCGTCTTCACGGGCTTCAACTGCGGTGACCTTGGTCTCCAGCATGATGTTGAATTTCTTGGCAACGCGCTTGGTGTAGATCTTGACGATGTCTTTGTCGGCAGCCGGTACCAGCTGATCGGCAAATTCCACCACGTCGATCTCGGAGCCCAGGGAGGAGTAAACGGTACCCATCTCCAGACCGATGATGCCGCCACCGATAACCAGCAGCTTGCCCGGTACTGTGGTCAGTTCCAGCGCATCGGTTGAATCCCAGACGCGGGGGTCATCGTGGGGGATGAAGGGCAGCTTCACCGGACGGGAACCGGCCGCGATGATGGCGTTGTCGAAGGTCACTGTGGTCTTGCCGTCGGCACCTTCCACTTCGAGGGTGTTCGGGCCGGTGAACTTGCCGAAGCCGTTCACAACCTGGACTTTACGCATCTTGGCCATGCCGGCCAGACCGCCGGTCAGCTGGTTGATGACCTTCTCTTTCCACAGACGCACCTTGTCGATGTCGGTCTGCGGGGCACCGAAGACGATGCCGTGCTCGGCCAGCGCCTTGGCTTCTTCGATCACTTTGGCAACGTGCAGCAGCGCCTTGGAGGGGATGCAGCCTACGTTCAGGCAGACGCCACCCAGGGTGGAGTAACGCTCGACGATAACGGTATCCAGACCCAAATCGGCAGCGCGGAAAGCAGCGGAATAACCGGCAGGGCCAGCACCCAGTACTACGACCTGGGTTTTGATCTCTTTACTCATCATGACCTCTTTGTCGTTCTATATCCCCGGACAGCACAGTCTTATGCCAAAGAAGGCGGCTGCAGCCGTGAAAAAAACGGGGCAAGTTTATAATTTTGTTAATGAAATGAGAAGTGAAAAGGGCGAGCTCTGTGCTCGCCCTCTCATTTACATTTACAGAACCAGTCGACGAATGTCGGACAGCACGCCACTCAGGGTGGTGATGAAGCGAGCCCCGTCGGCACCGTCGATGACGCGGTGGTCATAGCTCAGGGCCAGCGGCAGCATCAGGCGAGGCACGAATTCCTTGCCGTTCCACTTCGGCTTCATCTCGGACTTGGAGACGCCCAGGATGGCCACTTCCGGCGCGTTGACGATCGGGGTAAAGCTGGTACCGCCGATGCCACCCAGGCTGGAGATGGTGAAGCAACCGCCTTGCATGTCGGCAGCGGTCAGCTTGCCGGCACGGGCCTTCTTGGAGATCTCGGCCAGATCGCGGGACAGCTCATGGATGCCCTTCTTGTTGACGTCGCGAACGACCGGTACAACCAGGCCACCCGGGGTGTCTACCGCCACACCGATGTGGATGTACTTCTTCATGATCAGCTTGCTGCCGTCTTCGGACAGGGCGCTGCAGAAGCGCGGGTGCGCTTCCAGCGCCTTGGCGGCCGCCTTCAGGATGAACACCAGCGGGGTGATCTTCACGTCCAGCTTCTGCTTCTCGGCCAGGATGTTCTGCTCTTTGCGGAACGCTTCCAGATCCGTGGTATCCGCTTCGTCGAACTGGGTGACGTGGGGGATCATGGCCCAGTTGCGGTGCAGGGCAGGACCGGAGATCTTCTGGATCCGGGTCAGTTCCAGCTCTTCGACCGGGCCGAACTTGCTGAAATCAACCTTGGGCCAGGCCACGACGCTCATGCCGTTGCCAGTGCCTTGACCCGCAGCCGGGGCGGACTCGGCACGCTTGACCGCATCCTTCACGTAAGCCTGCACGTCTTCTTTGACGATGCGGCCCTTGCGACCGGAAGCCTTCACCTTGGCCAGGTTGACGCCGAATTCACGGGCCAGACGGCGAACCGCCGGGGAGGCGTGAACATAGGCATCGTTGGCCACGAAATCGGAAGCAGCAGCAGCCTGAGCAACCGGGGCGGCGGCAGGAGCGGCGGCCACGGGGGCTGCAGCGACCGGGGCGGCAGCCTGAGCAACCGGGGCAGCTGCGGCGGCCGGAGCAGCACCAGCGACTTCGAACACCATGATCAGGGAACCGGTGGAGACCTTGTCACCGGCCTTCACCTTGATCTCCTTGACCACACCGGCGAACGGCGCAGGCACTTCCATGGAGGCCTTGTCACCTTCCACGGCGATCAGGGACTGGTCGGCTTCGACCTTGTCACCCACGGCCACCATGATCTCGGTGACTTCCACTTCATCGCCACCGATGTCAGGTACGTTGACCTCTTTGGCAGCAGCGGCAACCGGGGCAGCGGCCACGGGAGCGGCAGCCTGAACAGGCGCGGCAACGGCGGCAGGCGCGGCGCCAGCCACTTCGAATACCATCACCAGGGAACCGGTGGAGACCTTGGCGCCGGCGGCAACCTTGATCTCGACCACGCGGCCCGCGAACGGCGCCGGCACTTCCATGGAGGCCTTGTCACCTTCCACGGCGATGATGGACTGGTCGGCTTCAACCATGTCGCCCACGGCAACCATGATCTCGGTCACTTCGACTTCGTCGTCACCGATGTCAGGTACGTGCACGTCTTTGGCAGCGGCAGCAACAGGGGCAGCCGGTGCGGCGGCAACCGGAGCGGCAGCCTGAGCCGGAGCGGCGGCAGCGCCTTCCGCTTCGAAGATCATGATCTGGGAACCGGTGGCAACCTTGTCACCCACCTTGATCAGGATCTCTTTGACGATACCTGCGGCCGGAGCCGGGACTTCCATGGAGGCCTTGTCACCTTCCACGGCGATCAGGGACTGGTCCAGTTCGACCTTGTCACCCACGGCGACCATGATCTCGGTCACTTCCACTTCATCGGCACCGATATCCGGCACCATAATCTGTTTGGACATTGTGCTTTATCCTCTTACGCGTACGTTTATCGCGTTAACCTTGGCAAGAGCAGGTTCCGGCTCGTTGTTGCCGTCCGGACCCTGTGTGTCCTCTTACTCTTATGTCGCATTAACCTGGGCAAGGCCCTGTCCGGCACGCAAGTCCGGACAGGGCGCTCAATCCTCTTACGCGTACAGCGGGTTAACCTTGTCGGCATCGATGCCGTATTTAGCGATGGCGTCGGCCACAACCTGCTTGTCGATCTCGCCGCGCTTGGCCAGTTCGGTCAGGGCAGCAACGACGACGTAGAACTCGTTCACTTCGAAGTGACGACGCAGGTTGGCACGGCTGTCGGAACGGCCATAACCGTCGGTACCCAGTACACGGTAGTTCTCGGTCGGCACGAAGGCACGCACCTGCTCGGCGAAGGACTTCATGTAGTCGGTCGCGGCGATAGTCGCTTCGGAACCCAGTACGGAGGTGATATAGGGCACACGGGCGGCCGCAGTCGGGTGCAGCATGTTCCAGCGATCGGCGTCCTGACCATCACGAGCCAGCTCGTTGAAGGAGGTAACGCTGAACACGTCGGAACCCACGCCGTATTCACTCGCCAGGATCTGGGCGGCGGTACGGACGTGACCCAGGATGGAGCCACAACCCAGCAGCTGTACCTTGGCCTTGTTGCCGGCCACGGATTCCAGCTTGTAGATACCCTTGCGGATGCCTTCCTCGGCGCCTTCCGGCATGGCCGGCATGGCATAGTTCTCGTTCAGGGTGGTGATGTAGTAGAAGACGTTCTCCGGCTTCTCACCGTACATGCGACGCAGGCCGTCCTGTACGATCACCGCCACTTCATAGGCGTAGGACGGGTCATAGGAGATGCAGTTCGGGATGGTGCCGGCCAGGATGTGGCTGTGACCATCTTCGTGCTGCAGACCTTCACCGTTCAGGGTGGTACGACCGGAGGTCGCGCCCAGCAGGAAGCCACGGGCTTGCTGGTCACCGGCTGCCCACGCCATGTCGCCGATCCGCTGGAAGCCGAACATGGAGTAGTAGATGTAGAACGGGATCATCGGGCAGTCGTTGGTGCTGTAAGAGGTCGCAGCAGCCAGCCAGGAGGACATGGCGCCCAGCTCGTTGATGCCGTCTTGCAGAACCTGACCCTGCTTGTCTTCCTTGTAGTAGGAGACGATGTCGCGGTCTTGCGGGGTGTACTGCTGACCGTGCGGGCTGTAGATGCCGATCTGACGGAACAGACCTTCCATACCGAAGGTACGGGCTTCGTCGGCCAGGATCGGCACGATGCGCTTGCCGATGGACTTGTCTTTCAGCAGCACGTTCAGGGAACGCACGAACGCCATTGTGGTGGAGATCTCGCGCGCCTGCTCACCCAGCAGCGGGCCAAAGGCATCCAGCGCCGGGATTTCCAGCTTGGTAGTGCTCTCGCGCAGACGGGTCGGTACATAGCCCTTCAACGCGGCACGACGGGCGTGCAGGTACTTGTGCTCTTCGGTACCCTCTTCGATCTTCAGGTACGGCAGGTTTTCCAGCTGCTCGTCGGTGACCGGCAGGCTGAAACGATCGCGCAGGTGACGCACCGAGCCCAGATCCATCTTCTTGACCTGGTGAGCGATGTTCTTGCCTTCGGCCGCTTCGCCCATGCCATAACCCTTGATGGTCTTGGCCAGGATGACGGTCGGCTTGCCCTTGGTCGCTGCAGCCTTGGAGAAGGCGGCGAACAGTTTGCGAGGATCGTGACCACCGCGGTTCAGGGCGAAGATCTCCTCGTCGGTCATGTCTTTGACCAGGGCTGCGGTTTCCGGGTAACGATTGAAGAAGTGCTCACGCACGTAGCCGCCGTCACGGGACTTCATGGTCTGATAGTCACCATCCACAGTTTCGTTCATCAGCTGGATCAGCTTGCCGGAAGTGTCTTTCTTCAGCAGCTCATCCCACTTGCGACCCCAGATGACCTTGGTGACATCCCAGCCGGCGCCTGCGAACAGACCTTCCAGCTCGTTGATGACCTTGCCGTTACCGACAACAGGACCGTCCAGACGCTGCAGGTTGCAGTTGACCACGAAGACCAGGTTGTCGAGCTTTTCACGCACGGCAACGGTCAGGGCACCCTTGGCTTCCGGCTCGTCCATCTCGCCGTCACCCAGGAAGGCGTAAACGGTCTGCTCGGAGCAATCCTTGATGCCACGGTCGGTCAGGTACTTCAGGAAGCGAGCCTGATAGATGGCGGCGATGGGGCCCAGACCCATGGAAACAGTCGGGAACTGCCAGAAGTCCGGCATCAGTTTCGGGTGCGGGTAGGAAGGAATGCCCTTGCCATCCACCTCCTGACGGAAGTTGTCCAGCTGCTCTTCGGTCAGACGACCTTCGGCGAAGGCACGGGCGTAGATGCCCGGGGAGATGTGACCCTGGAAGTAGACCAAATCGCCACCGTCCTTCTCGCTGCGAGCGCGGAAGAAGTGGTTGTAGCAGACTTCATAGATGGTCGCGGAAGAGGCGAAGGAAGACATGTGACCGCCGAGGTCCAGGTCTTTCTTGGAGGCGCGCAGCACTATCATCATGGCATTCCAGCGGATGATGGCGCGGATGCGACGTTCCATCTCCAGGTCGCCCGGGTAAGCCGGTTCGTCGCTGGCAGGAATGGTGTTGATGTAGTCGCGATTCGCCTTTTCAGCCACGTCCACACCGCTGATGCGGGCTTTCTCGGCCAGTTGTTCAAGGATGAACTGAGCGCGTTGCGGACCCTCTTCACGCAGCAGGGATTCCAGAGAGGCAAGCCACTCCAGCGTTTCTATCGGGTCCACATCGTTCTTCAGGATATCAGACATGGCTGGTTCCTATTGTTATTGCACGGCGGTTAAGATGCGCAAGAATTCGACAATAAAGCCTTGTGGGATTAGTTTTCCTGCTGACGGATCCGACGCATGGATCGCTGGATCCGGCTGTCTTCCCTCTGCATATCCAACAAGGTGTCCTCGATAAAGGCCAGGTGCTCATGACAAGCAGCCCTGGCCCGCTCCGGAGCCCCCGACAGGATAGCCTCGATCAGGCTCGCACGATGGCGACGGATCTTGGCTACCACTCCCGGACGGCGATTCAAAATCTCGTTATTTCGTAAAATGTTCTGTTCGAGCATGGGGCCCATGGCCCGCAGCAGGTGCAGCAGCACCACGTTGTGGGACGCCTCCGCCACGGCCAGATAGAACTGGGTGACGGCGGTCGACTCGACCACCAGCGACCCCTGCTGACCCGCCTCTTCGATGGCGGACTGCGCCAGGCGGATCCGCTCGAAGTCAGCCTCAGTCCCCCGCAGCGCGGCATAGTAGGCACAGATGCCTTCCAGCGCGTGACGAAACTCCAGCAGGTCATACTGGGCTTCCGGGTGGGTACTGAGCAGTTCGAACAGGGGATCGGCGATCCCCTTGCTCAAGGCATTCTGCACATAGGTGCCGCCGCCCTGACGGCGATACAAGAGTCCCCTCGCTTCCAGGCGCTGGATGGCTTCGCGCAGGGAAGGCCGCGACACCTGAAACTGGATGGCGAGTTCCCGCTCGGGGGGCAGCTTCTGCCCCGGCTGCAAGCTGCCTTCCAGAATCATGCTTTCCAGCTCGGCGACGATGGCGTCGGCCAGCTTGGGCTGAGTTATCTTGATATAGGGCATGAGGCTACTTTGTTAAATTGGTATTACCAATTCTATGGTTGGGGCGAAAATTAGCAGAGGGCTTGGAAAAAGTCCACCCAAAATATGATCTGCATCAAGAAGGAAGCTTGCCACTTTAGGGGTAAAAGAGCGGAATCATGATATAGCTCATAGAAAATGGTCTGACCAATATTATTGAGCTTGTTCACAGATAACATTTGACCAACAGCATGAAAAATGGCCAGCCAAAAAAAGGCAAGCCATTGATTCTAAATGTACAAACTAATGTTTGGATTTTTTACTCAAAGTTGAGCATTCCGCGATAACGATGCCATTCGAAACTGGTACCGGGATCCGTCTTGCGACCCGGCGCTATGTCGCAATGGCCGACGATGCGTGCTGCCGTCACCTCGGGATACTGGCTGGAAATGGCCCGACTGAGGCCTGCCAGCACCTCATACTGTGCATCGCTGTACGGCAGCTCGTCGGTTCCTTCCAGCTCGATGCCGATGGAGAAGTCGTTGCACGCCTCCCGCCCCTCCCAGCTCGATACTCCCGCATGCCAGGCTCGCGCAGTGAACGGCACATACTGCACCAGTTCGCCATCGCGGCGGATCAGGCAGTGGGCGGAGACCCGCAGCTGATGAATGCCGGCAAAGTAAGGATGAGCGTCGGGATCGAGGCGACCGAGAAACAGATCGTCGATCCAGGGGCCGCCAAACTCGCCAGGTGGCAGACTGATGCCATGTATCACCAGCAGAGAGATGTCGTCCGGACTGCTCCGCTCATTGTGATGGGGAGAAGGCACCTTGCGGGCCTGCTCACACCACCCTGCGCGATCGATGGAAAAAATGGTTGTGGGTTCAGTCATCATCTACTCGACTCACAATGGGGAGAGGGACGCCATGGACAGTGCCTGCCACCGCAAAAAACCGGAACCAAGCCTCTGAATCCATGGGTAAAGCTGTGTTAGGCTGAGCCATCACTTGCAAGGCACTGGATCCCATATGCACCCGATGGCACGCCGTCTCTGGCTGCTGGCCTGGCTTTCACTGCTGGGTCTGCTGACCCTCTACTTCTACTCCAGCGCCAAACCCAGCGTGACCGCCAGCGGCGAGCTGCTGCTCAAGGCCGATGCCAGCGGTCATTATCGTCTGGAGGGTGCCATCAACGACCAGCCGGTGCAACTGCTGCTGGACACGGGGGCCACCCGCGTCACCATCCCGCAACAGGTTGCCGATCGGCTTGGTCTGATCGCCCATGGCAGCAGCCAGGTCAATACCGCTGCGGGTCAGATCCGGGTCGGCAACGGTACTATCGAAACGCTGGCGATGGGGCCATTGACCTTGTACGATCTGGCCATCTTTATTAACCCGGCGGCAGACGGTGACGAAGTGCTGGTTGGCATGAACGCCCTCGGTCGGCTGGAGCTGGTTCAAAAAGAGCGGCAGTTGCTTCTCAGACCCTTGCAGGAATAAGGCATGTTACAACAGGACATCAGCCGCGCCGTGCGCGCCGCACTACTCGAAGACTTGGGCGATGCCCTCACCGCACTGGATCAACCGGATGCCAGCGCCGATATCACAGCCCAGTTGATCCCGGCCGATCGCATCTCGACGGCCCGGGTCATCACCCGCGAGGCCGGCGTATTCTGCGGTCAACCCTGGGTCGATGAGGTGTTTGCCCAGCTCGGCGGCGAGGTCAAGGTGGAATGGAAGGTCCAGGACGGCGAGCACCTCTCCCCCAATCAGGAGCTGTTCCGCCTCCACGGCCCGGCCCGGGTGCTGCTGACCGGCGAACGCAATGCCCTGAACTTCGTGCAGACCCTCTCCGGGGTCGCCACCCTGACCGCCCGTTACGTGGCCGAACTGGAAGGGACCGAGTGTCGCCTGCTCGATACCCGCAAGACCCTGCCCGGCCTGCGCAGCGCCCAGAAATATGCCGTCACCTGCGGTGGCGGCAAAAACCACCGCATCGGCCTCTATGACGCCTATCTCATCAAAGAGAACCATATCCTCGCCTGTGGCGGCATTGCCGAAGCCATCGCCGAGGCGCGCCGCCTCAACCCGGGCAAACCGGTGGAAGTGGAGGTAGAGTCACTGGCCGAGCTGGAACAGGCACTGACCGCCCGGGCTGACATCGTGATGCTGGACAACTTCGACGTGCCCATGATGCAAGAGGCCGTTCGCCTCAATCAGGGCCGCGCCAAGCTGGAGGTCTCCGGCAACGTCACATTGGAGACGCTGGCCGACTATGCGGCCACCGGCGTCGACTTTATCTCGGTGGGAGCCCTGACCAAGCACGTACGGGCGCTGGACCTCTCGATGCGCTTTATCGAAAGCTGAGCGAGTAAAACGAGTCCGTCTGACCCAAAAATATTGCGGGGCTCGAAACTTGCAAAAGGCGCCATAGGCGCCTTTTCTTTATGCAGGATCCCACGACATAAGGAGTGTGAAGATGGGCCCTCCCCAATCTTGAGAAGCCTCATTGGAAACCATTTAATCTTTGATTTTGCTATGATTTTCACTAAATGACAGAAAAGTGGCTAACAAGGGTACTGCCTCTGTTGCCAACCCGAAGCGCTCGGATAAGATGCTGGAGTGTGGATAGAATTCCACCGGCACTGTTCAGGAACCATGGAAAAAAGGAAATTTGACATGAAAAGCAACATGAAAAAACAGTCAGGGTTTACGCTAATCGAATTGATGATAGTGGTTGCGATCGTCGCCATCCTGGCCGCCATCGCCCTGCCGGCGTATCAGACCTATACACTTAGAGCGAAGTTTTCCGAGGTAATAGCCGCTGCAGGACCAGCAAAAACAGCCATCGAAGTTTGCCTTCAAAGTACAGATACTGATGGAGCCAGCATTAACTTCGGTACAACTGAAGCCAAATGCATAACTGCCGGAAACTCAGCGCTCGCATCCGGTATCACAGGATCTGATGTGAAGAGAGTCGATACTGACCCCGCAAATACTCTGGTTGAAGCATCCGGAGCAACTGGTGTGGTTATTACAGTCACAAGTGGTACTGACTTCGCTAACGTTTCACCTGCCAATCCAACGTTTGTGATGGTTGGCACAGCAGAAGACTCCAAACAAATTAACTGGACTCGAGATACTGGCACATGTGCGGCAGCAAGCCTCTGCTAACATATGACCTCTAGCCTCAATAGCGGCCTGGCCACCAGCTTGGCCGCTTCCTCCCTCCTCAGTGAGCCGGACTCACAGCGCTATCTGAGCCAGGCCAGGGCGCAGCGCAAGCCCTTTGTCACCTTCCTGATCGAAAACGACATCCTCGACAGCAAGGCTCTCGCAGACTTTTGCGAGCTGGAGTATGGGGTACCTCTGCTGGATCTTGCCGCCTTCGATCTCTCCGAGATCCCGCAGAAGTACCTCAATCAGAAGCTTATCGAGAAACATCATGTGCTGCCCATCTACACCCAGGGCCACACCCTCTATATCGCCATGTCGGACCCGACCAATGTGTCGGCCCTGGAGGATTTCGGCTTCAGCTTCGGCCTGCACACTGAAGCCTTGCTGGTCGAAGAGGGCAAGCTGACCGCCGCCATCGGCAAGCTGATGGAAAGCGAGCAGGACACTCTGGGCATGGATCACATCGACGAGGCCGAAATCTCGGAACTCGAGGTCTCCGATGAGAGTTCGCGGCTCGACGACAGCGTCAACACTGCCGACGACGATGCCCCCATAGTCAAATACATTCACAAGATCATGATGGACGCCATCAAGCGTGGCGCATCCGACCTGCATTTCGAACCCTATGAGACCAAGTACCGGATCCGCTTCCGGATCGACGGCATACTGCACGAAATCGCCACCCCGCCGGTCAATCTGGCGAACCGTTTCGCGGCTCGCTTAAAGGTAATGGCGCGGCTCGATATCGCCGAGCGGCGCCTGCCCCAGGATGGACGGATCAAGCTGAAGATCTCCCGCAACCGGTCCATGGATATGCGGGTCAACACCCTGCCCACCATGTGGGGAGAAAAGGTCGTCATTCGCCTGCTGGACTCGTCAGTATCTCGCCTCAACCTCGATCAACTCGGCTTCGACGAACGCCAGAAGGCGCAATATCTGCATGCGCTCTCCAAACCACAGGGCATGATCCTGGTCACGGGCCCCACGGGATCGGGCAAGACGGTGTCACTCTATACCGGTCTCAACATCCTCAATACCAGCGAGGTCAACATCTCCACCGCCGAGGATCCGGTGGAGATCAACCTGCCCGGCGTCAACCAGGTGCAGATCAATCCCAAGGCGGGGCTCACCTTCGCCAGCGCCCTGCGCTCCTTCCTGCGCCAGGATCCCGACATCGTCATGGTGGGGGAGATCCGGGATCTGGAAACCGCCGAGATTGCCATCAAGGCCGCTCAGACCGGACACCTAGTGCTGTCAACCCTGCACACCAACTCGGCGGCCGAGACCCTGACCCGGATGATGAACATGGGGGTGCCCGCCTTCAACATCGCCTCCTCGGTGACCCTGATCATGGCCCAGCGCCTCGCCCGCAAGCTGTGCGATCACTGCAAGGTGCCCGAGGCAGTGCCGGAAGCCGAATTGCTGGAGTTCGGTTTTACCCAGCAACAGCTGGCCGCCGGTTTGCGGCTGTTCAAACCGGTCGGTTGCAAGGAGTGTTCGGGAGGATACAGAGGACGGGTCGGCATCTATGAAATCATGCTGATGTCGGAGAACATCGCCAAGCTGATCATGCAGGGAGCAAACTCGCTGCAGATCGCTGCCATCGCCCAGAAGGAGGGTATGCGTACCCTGCGCATTTCCGGCCTGGAGAAGGCCCGTCTGGGGGTCACCAGCCTAGCCGAGATCAACAGGATCACGACCAACTAAATACATAATGTTCCAGTCATCAAGCCGGGTGAAGCCGATACAGTCACCCCGATGATGTTCTTCAAGCCAAGATGAGCCGGACGGGCAGCACCCTCATCCGGCCACCGTCGCCCAATTGCAGGATGCAGTGATGGCAACATTAGCGCAAAAACGTAACACGCCCAAAAAGGTCTTCTCCTTCCGCTGGCATGGATTCAATCGCAAGGGGCAGAAGGTTTCCGGTGAATTCCAGGCCGACAACATCAACACCGTCAAGGCGGAGCTGCGCAAGCAGGGCGTCAATGTCACCAAGGTCAGCAAGCAGGGCCAGGGACTGTTTTCCAAAGGTGGTGCCCGGATCAAGCCGATGGACATCGCCGTCATCTCCCGCCAGATCACCACCATGCTCTCGGCCGGTGTGCCGCTGGTGCAAAGCCTGCAGATCATCGCCCGCGGTCATGAGAAGGCAGCAGTACGCGAACTCATCGGTCAGATCGCCACCGATGTGGAAACCGGCACCCCGCTATCGGAGGCGCTGCGCCGCCACCCCCGCCACTTCGATGCGCTCTACTGCGATCTGGTAGACGCGGGGGAGCAGTCCGGCGCGCTGGAAATCATCTACGACCGGATTGCCACATACCGCGAGAAGAGTGAGGCGCTGAAGTCCAAGATCAAGAAGGCCATGTTCTATCCCGCCATGGTCATCCTGGTCGCCATCGTCGTGACCTCCATCCTCCTGCTGTTCGTCATTCCCCAGTTCGAGGAGATCTTCAAGAGCTTCGGGGCAGAGCTGCCAGTCTTCACCCGATTCGTCATTGGCATCTCCCGCTTCATGCAGGATTGGTGGTATGTCATCTTTGGCGGCATAGCCCTCGCCATCTTCCTCTACGTGCGCGCCTGGCGCAGCTCCCAGAAAGTACGGGACAGCACCGACAGATTCATCCTCACCATTCCGGTCGTGGGCAACATACTGCACAAGGCGGCCATGGCCCGCTTCGCGCGCACCCTCTCCACCACCTTCTCCGCCGGGATTCCCTTGGTGGATGCCTTGGTCTCCGCTGCCGGCGCCTCTGGCAACTATGTCTATCGCACGGCCATCCTGGCCATTCGCAACGAAGTGGTGGCCGGCATGCAGATCAACGTCGCCATGCGTACCGTGGATCTCTTCCCAGACATGGTGATCCAGATGGTGATGATTGGTGAAGAGTCAGGCGCCATCGATGACATGCTCTCCAAGGTTGCCGCCATCTTCGAGCAGGAGGTGGACGACATGGTCGATGGCCTCACCAGCCTGCTCGAACCCATCATCATGGTGGTGCTCGGGGTGCTGGTCGGTGGCATGGTCGTCGCCATGTACCTCCCCATCTTCAAGCTGGGCTCTGTGATACACTGAGCCCCTTCGGCAGAGTGACCAGCGGGCATGGCTCGTTCTGGTCCTCTGCCATCCTGATTCTCCACACAAGCGGTTGATTTATGGTGCCTCTGATCGAACTGGCCCAGGGCCTGCCCTGGCTCTATCTCTCCCTGATTTTTCTCTTCTCCCTGATGATTGGCAGCTTCCTCAACGTGGTGATCCATCGCCTGCCCATCATGCTGGAGCGGGAGTGGCAGGCCGAATACAGTGACTACTTCGGCAGCGAAGTGGCCGCCTCCCCCGCCGAGCCCTACAACCTGATGGTGCCGCGCTCCCGCTGCCCGCACTGCGATCACCCCATAGGCGCGCTGGAGAACATCCCCCTGCTGAGCTGGCTCTGGCTCAAGGGACGCTGCCGACAATGCAAGGCGCCAATTTCGGCCCGCTATCCCCTGGTCGAGCTGCTGACCGCCCTGTTGTCGGTCACCGTTGCGGCGACCCTCACTCCCGGCTGGGGAGCCCTGGCAGCCCTCGCACTGACCTGGGTACTGGTGGCCCTCACCTTCATCGATCTGGACAAGATGCTGCTGCCGGACCAGCTCACCCTGCCGCTGCTGTGGGGCGGTCTGTTGTTCAATCTGGCCGGCGGCTTTGTGCCGCTGGCCGATGCGGTGATCGGCGCCATGGCTGGCTATCTGGTGCTCTGGAGTCTCTACTGGGCGTTCAAGCTGCTGACCGGCAAAGAGGGAATGGGTCATGGCGACTTCAAGCTGCTGGCGGCACTCGGTGCTTGGCTGGGCTGGCAGGCGCTGCCCATAGTGCTGCTGCTCTCTTCACTGGTCGGCGCCATCATTGGGATCGGACTTATCCTGCTGCGCAACCATCATCAGGGCAAACCCATCCCCTTTGGCCCCTACCTCGCCATCGCGGGCTGGATAGCGCTGCTGTGGGGGGATAACATCACCCGCTGGTATCTGGACATCGTTCTCTAACAAGGGGATCACAAATCTATGTATGTGGTAGCCATCACCGGCGGTATAGGCAGCGGCAAGACGACAGTCGCCAACCAGTTTGCGGCCCTGGGGATAGAGGTGGTCGATGCCGACCTGATTGCCCGCGAAGTGGTGGAGCCCGGCACTCCGGCACTGACCGCCATCGCCAGCCATTTTGGTCCCGGCATCCTGGATGAACAGGGGCGACTGGACAGGCGAGCCCTGCGCGAGCGGATCTTCAGCGATCCGGCGGCCAAGTCCTGGCTCAATGCCCTTCTCCATCCGATCATTCGCAGCGAGATGCTGCGCCAGTGCGCGACAGTCAGTTCCCCCTACTGTCTGCTGGTGGTGCCCCTGCTGGTAGAAAACCGGCTCACCGAACTGGCCGATAGGGTACTGGTCATCGACGTGGATGAGGCGACCCAGATCGAGCGAACCTGTCGCCGGGACGGGGTCAGCCGAGAGCAGGCCCAGGCCATACTGGCATCCCAGGCGAGCCGCACCGAGCGTCTGGCGATGGCCGATGACGTACTGGACAATCAGAGTGGCACGACTGAGACCATACGGGAGCGAATTTTAGCGCTGCACGAGACATATCTGGCATTTGCCTCTCAACAAGCCCCCCAAGTGTGAGTACACTAGGCCGGTTTATGGCTGGCCAGGATTAGGCATGATTTACGATTTTCCCCTCAACGAAAAAAGCCGGACCTATCTTCGTCTGGAGTCCCTGTTTTCCCAGATCCGCGACAATCTGGAGAGCGACCAGCCCTGGGCACACATCGCCTTCTTCAAGGGGTTGTTCGATTTGCAGGAGTTGCTGGAGCGCGGGGATCTGCGTGCCGATCTGATCAAGGATCTGGAGCGGCTCGGCCAGCGGCTTAGCCATTGGGCCAGCCTGCCGGACGTTGACCTCGAGCAGATCCAGCGGATGCAGCAGGAGAGCACCCAGCTTTCCCGCAGCCTGCTCAGCTCCCCTCGTCCTGGCGCCCGCCTGAAAGAGGATCGTCTGCTCGGCTCCATCCGCCAGCGCTTCTCCATTCCTGGTGGTCTATGCGCCTTCGACGTGCCACAACTGCACCACTGGCTAGTGACGCCGGCCGTTGCTCGCCATCAACAGATGCAGCAATGGCTCAGCGACATCAACCTGCTGATGAACGCCATCTCCCTGCTGCTGCGGCTGTGGCGTGAATCGGGCCACTTCAGCGATCAGGTTGCCACCAACGGCTTCTTCCAGGATACCGCCGAGGGGGCCGAGCTGATCCGCATCCGCCTGATCGGATCCCAGTCCTGCTACCCGACCCTGAGCGGCCACAAGAACCGCTTCGCCCTGCGTTTTCTGCCCACCGCAGAACAGCCTATCGGCGATGTGCCTTTCCAGCTTGCCTGCTGCTAAGGAGCGCCCATGGTAACCAAGGTAAAATGTCCAACTTGCCAGACTGAACTGGAATGGGGTCCTCAAAGCCCGTTTCGTCCCTTCTGCAGCAAGCGCTGCCAGCTGATCGATCTCGGCGAGTGGGCCGATGAAGAGAAGCGGATCCCGGGGGAGATCAATCCGGATCTGCTGCCGGATCCGGAAGAGGGCGACCAGTGGCTATAGGCCCTGGCGGTTTCGCCTCTGCAAAATGAAAAAGGGCCGATTGGCCCTTTTTCATTGTCTGTTACCGGCTCACGCCAGCGCGGCCTGCAGCCGCGCCACTATGGGGCCATTGGCATCGGGGAAGTGGTAGTTGTGCAACTCGGCCAGCGGCACCCAGCGGCACTCCTGCCCCTCCTTGCCAAAGGGCTCGCCCAGGAAGCGGGTCACCTTCCAGATATCCAGCAGCACCTGCTTGTCCGGGTAGTCGTGATGCAGCTCCATGAAAGGTGTGCAATCCTGCACCCGGATGCCGATCTCCTCCCACAGCTCCCTGTCGAGCGCGGTGAGCAGGTCTTCCCCTGACTCCACCTTGCCCCCGGGAAACTCCCAGCGATCCCCCTGATGGCGATCGGAGGAGCGCTTGGCGATGAAGATATCGCCCCGTTCATTCTCGATGACGCCGACCGCCACCCAGATCCGCTTTTTCTGTTCCATCTTGTTACCTTTGCACTCTCTGCCTGATCGGGTCGCTCTATGACCCCAACCCCCGGTTGGGTGAGCTGCCGATGATGCCTGACATCCGATTTAGCGTCCCCATGCGACAAAAACAAGGCGGGCACCGGGCCCGCCTTGTCATGGCATTAGGTCACTCAGGTCAACTGACCGTGACAATGCTTGTACTTCTTGCCGGATCCGCAGGGGCAGGGATCGTTGCGACCGACCTTCTGCTCGTCGCGCACGAAGGTCACCGGTGCCGCGTCGGCCTGGGTCTCTTCGTCAGCCAGCTGATTCTCGGCGGCGGCATGGGTATAGGTCCGGGGAGCCGCTTCCGCCTGCTGGCGCTGCTGCTCTTCCATCGCCTCCACGTCGCGCTCCTGCACCTGAACCCGGCTCAGGATGCTGACCACGTCGCGCTTGAGGGTTTCCAGCATCTGGGTGAACAGATCGAAGGACTCGCGCTTGTACTCCTGCTTGGGGTTCTTCTGGGCGTAGCCGCGCAGATGGATGCCCTGGCGCAGGTGATCCATGGCCGCCAGATGCTCCTTCCAGAGGCCATCCAGGGTCTGCAGCATCACCGCCTTCTCGAAGTTGCGCAGCACATCGACGCCGACCAGCTCCTGCTTGTGGGCATAGAGCTTGGTGGCCTCTTCCAGGATGCGTTCGCGCAGCTTCTCTTCATACAGCTTGTCGTCTTCCGCCAGCCACTGCTGCAGCGGCAGATCCAGCGCGAAATCGGACTTCAGGCGCGCTTCCAGACCCGGCACGTCCCACATCTCTTCCAGGGACTGGGGCGGAATGTACTCGTCGATCACGCTGCCATAGACGTCATCGCGGATGACGTGGATGGTGTCGGAGATGTCGTTGGTGTCCAGCAGCTCGTTGCGCTGCTCATAGACCACCTTGCGCTGGTCGTTCGCCACGTCATCGAATTCGAGCAGGTTTTTACGGATGTCGAAGTTGCGACCTTCCACCTTGCGCTGAGCATTCTCGATAGCCTTGGTCACCCAGGGATGCTCTATGGCCTCGCCCTCTTCCATGCCCAGCTTCTTCATCATGCCGGTCACGCGATCGGAGGCGAAGATCCGCATCAGGGTATCTTCCATGGAGAGATAGAAGCGGGAGGAGCCCGGGTCACCCTGACGGCCGGAACGGCCGCGCAGCTGGTTGTCGATACGGCGGGATTCGTGGCGCTCGGTACCGATAATGTGCAGGCCGCCAGAGGCCAGCACGGCGTCGTGACGCACCTGCCAGGCCGCTTTCAGCTCGGCAATCTGCTCGCTGGTCGGGTTCTCCAGCGCGGCGATCTCGGCCTGCCAGTTGCCCCCCAGCACTATGTCGGTACCACGACCGGCCATGTTGGTGGCTATGGTGACGGCGCCGGTCTGACCGGCCTGGGCGACGATTTCCGCTTCCATGGCGTGGAACTTGGCGTTCAGCACCTTGTGCGGGATGTTTTCTTTGGTCAGGATGCTGGACAGCAGTTCGGAGTTCTCGATGGAGACGGTACCGACCAGCACCGGCTGACCACGCTCGACGCAACCACGGATGTCTTCGACGATGGCGGCGTATTTTTCTTGGGCGGTCAGGTAGACCAGATCGCCCATGTCCTTGCGCACCATCGGCTTGTTGGTCGGGATGACCACGGTATCCAGACCATAAATCTGCTGGAATTCAAAGGCTTCGGTATCCGCAGTCCCCGTCATCCCCGCCAGCTTGTCATAGAGACGGAAGTAGTTCTGGAAGGTGATGGAGGCCAGGGTCTGGTTCTCGTTCTGGATCTTGACCCCTTCCTTCGCCTCGACCGCCTGGTGCAGGCCGTCGGACCAGCGACGACCCGGCATGGTACGGCCGGTGTGCTCGTCGACGATGACGATCTCGTCCTTCTGGACTATGTAGTCGACGTTGCGTTCAAACAGGGTATGGGCACGCAGGCCGGCGTTGACGTGGTGCAGCAGGCTGATGTTGGTGGCGGAGAACAGGGAGTCCTCTTCCGCCAGCAGCCCCTCTTTCTTGAGCAGCTCTTCCACGAAGATCTGGCCGTTTTCGGTCAGCAGCGCCTGGCGGTTCTTCTCGTCCACAGTGTAGTGGCCGTCACCGGTATACTCTTCCGAGTCTTCCTTGTCCTGCTTGACCAGCAGCGGGATCAGCTTGTTGATCTGGGTATACATGGCGGAGCTGTCTTCCGCCGGACCCGAGATGATCAGCGGGGTACGGGCTTCATCGATGAGCACCGAATCCACCTCATCCACCAGCGCGTAGTTGAGCGGACGCTGCACGCGCTGCTCGGGCGAGAACGCCATGTTGTCGCGCAGGTAGTCGAAACCGAATTCGTTGTTAGTACCGTAAGTGATGTCGGCGGCGTAGGCGTCGCGCTTCTGGGACGCATCCATACCGGGCACGTTGCAGTCGACCGTCATGCCGAGGAAGGTGAACAGCGGGCGGTTCGCCTCCGCATCACGCTTGGCCAGATAGTCGTTCACCGTCACCACGTGCACACCGCGACCGGTCAACGCGTTCAGATAGGCAGGCAGCGTCGCGGTGAGGGTCTTGCCTTCACCCGTCTTCATCTCGGCGATGCGGTTGGAGTTCAGCACCATGCCGCCGATCAGCTGCACGTCGAAGTGACGCATGCCGAACACACGGCGGGACGCCTCGCGCACTGTGGCGAACGCTTCCGGCAACAGCTGCTCCAGGGTCTCACCCTGCTCCAGGCGCTGACGGTACTCGGCGGTCTTCGCCTGCAGCTCGCCATCGGACAAGGCCTCGAACTGAGGCTCCATCGCGTTGATCTGTTTTACAATTTTGCGCAAAGCCTTGAGCGTTCTGTCGTTCCGGCTGCCGATAATCTTGGTGAGCAGTGTGCTAATCATGTGTACCAACTGTTTTGGTTATATAAGCGTTCCGTCACTGGAACCTGAAGAAAAAACCTAACCCCGTCTGGCATTCAGAAAGCGCGCGGGGTTGACCTGACGACCATCTTTCAACACTTCGTAATGCAGATGGACCCCGGTCGCACGACCGGTACGCCCCATCAAGGCAATCTTCTGGCCCTCATCGACCAGGGTGCCCACATCCACCAACAACTTGGAGTTGTGGGCATAACGTGTCACCAGACCATTGCCATGGTCTATCTCCACCATGTTGCCAAATTGCGGGTGGCGGCCTGCCCAGCTGATGATCCCCTTGCCGGTTGCCAGGATGGGAGTGCCGGGCTTGCCACGAAAATCCACCCCCTTGTGCATCTTGGCGCGACCGTTGAACGGGTCAACCCGTCCACCGAACCCGGAGGAGATCCAGACTCGCTCCTGCTTCACCGGTGAACCCGAGATGAAACCGGCATCGGTGATATGGTGATTCATGATGAAAGATTCAAGTACCGACAGCTGTTCTTCACGGCTGCTGAGCTGCTGGCTGAGGTGTTTCATGGAGGCTTGCAGCTCGCCCAGGTTCACTTCCAGCTCTTCGTCATAGGAAGGGCCGCCCATGGGGGGCAGCTCCTTGAAATTGAACTCGTCGGGATCGAGGTCTGCCTTCTCGGTCAGACGCTCGCCGAGCGCGTTGAGGCGACCGAGCTGCCCCTGCATGGTGCCCACCTGGGCGGCCAGCATGGCAAGCTGTTCACGGGCTTCATCGGCCCCTTGCGTGGATTTTTGCTGTTCGGCCATGGCCAGCGCGACTTCCAGCGCCTCCATTTTCTGGTGCCAGCTCTGCCAGAGCCAACCACCACTCAGTGCCAATACAGTGAAGAGGATACCGCCGACCCAGGCCAGACGTTGTTTGGGTAAGTGCAACTTGCGGCGCTGCTTACCGTTGAGGATCAGGGTAATGCTCATAGAAATCTGTCTTCTCGGTCAGGTGAGGCCAGGAGCCAGCACGGGCAATAAAACCGGGAGATAATCGGTATTAAAGGATGGAATAAACAAATGACAGGACGTCGGTGCGGAGAGATGACCGACGTCCTGTTTCACAGCTATCAGGCCAGAACCAGACCGTTATCGTAGTAAGCGATGGGCGCTTTGTCGCCCTCCGCCTCGAAGGTCACCAGTTCCCAGGCCTCCTGCTTGGCCAGCAAGGCACGCAGCAGTTTATTGTTCAGGGCATGGCCCGTCTTGTAGGCACGGAATTCGCCGATGATGCTGCGGTTGCACATATAAAGGTCACCGATGGCATCCAGCATCTTGTGCTTGACGAACTCGTCCTCGTAACGCAGACCATCTTCGTTCAGCACCCGGTAGTCATCCAGTACCACGGCGTTTTCCAGGCTTCCGCCCAGGGCCAGGTTCTGGGAACGCAGGTACTCGATGTCACGCATGAAGCCGAAGGTACGGGCACGACTGATCTCTTTCACGAAAGAGGCACCGGAGAAATCCAGCACGCAACGCTGGTTGCGGCCTTCAAATACCGGATGCTGGAAATCGATCTCGAGATCCATCTTGAAGCCGTTGCGATAGGGGTGGAATTCCGCCCACTTGTCGCCGTCTTCAACCCGCACGCTCTGCTTGATCCGCACGAACTGCTTGGGCGCATTCTGCTCACGGATACCCACTTCTTGCAGCAGGTAGATGAACGGGTGCGCACTGCCATCCATCACCGGGATCTCGGGGGCATCAACCTCGACATAGAGGTTGTCGATCCCCATCCCGGCCAGGGCGGCAGAGAGGTGTTCGATGGTTGACACGCGGACACCGGCTTCGTTTACCAGAGCGGTACAAAGCACGGTATCACGCACCTGATCGGCGTTGGCTGGCAGCGCGACCACAGGATTCAGATCGGTACGCAAGTAAACGATCCCTGTGTTAACAGGCGCCGGACGGAATGTCATTGTGACTTTCCGACCCGAATGCAGGCCCACACCGGTGGCCTGGACACTCGTTTTCAAGGTTCTTTGTCTAATCATGGGCGTATCCGCTTAACAGCTCAAATTCCTGACCAGATGGTCGTTGCCGGGCCATCTTAGCACAATCCTTAAGCAACAAACAAACCAAGGCCATACGAGGCTTAGTCAGCTTGCTTGCGCAGGAACGCAGGAATATCGAGATAATCCGGTTCGCGACGAGCTTGCGGCTCGGCGTTCACCACCTTGGCCGGGGCCTCTTCCATCACGCGAGACTGCAGGGCTTCGCTGATCAGGGGCTGACGGGCCGGACGTTCCTGAACCATGTTGTTCTTGACTAGGGTGATGTCGGGCTTGCGCTCGGCACCGATACCGGTGGCCACCACGGTCACACGCAGTTCGTCGTGCATCTCCGGGTCGATTACGGTACCCACCACCACGGTGGCGTTTTCGGAGGCGAAGGCCTTGACCGCGTTACCCACGGTTTCGAACTCTTCGATGGTCATGTCCATGCCGGCGGTGATGTTGACCAGGATGCCACGGGCACCGGCCAGATCCACGTCTTCCAGCAGCGGGCTGGAGATGGCCTTCTCGGCCGCTTCTTCGGCACGGTCATCACCGGAGGCGGAGCCGGTACCCATCATGGCGGTACCCATCTCACGCATCACGGTACGCACGTCCGCGAAGTCAACGTTGATCAAACCCGGGCGGGTGATCAGCTCGGCAATGCCCTGTACCGCACCCAGCAGTACATCGTTGGCCGCCTTGAAGGCGTCCAGCAGGGAGATGCCACGACCCAGCACCTTCAGCAACTTGTCGTTGGGGATGGTGATCAGGGAGTCGACGTTCTTGGACAGCTCCTCGATGCCGTGGGCGGCGAAGCCCATCCGCTTCTTCCCTTCGAAGGAGAACGGTTTGGTCACAACGGCGACGGTCAGGATGCCCATCTCCCGGGCCACTTCGGCCACGATAGGTGCGGCACCCGTACCTGTACCACCGCCCATGCCTGCGGCGATGAACACCATGTCTGAACCGGTCAGCAGCTCACGCAGCGCTTCCCTGTCTTCCATGGCGGCATCACGGCCCACTTCCGGATTGGCTCCGGCCCCCAGACCCTTGGTGATGCCACCGCCGATCTGCAAGGTAGTGTTGGCACTGGAGTTGCGCAGTGCCTGGGCGTCGGTGTTGACGGTAATGAACTCAACACCCTCGATGTTTTGACGAACCATGTGCTCGACTGCGTTGCCGCCGCCGCCACCCACACCTATCACCTTGATGACGGCTTCGTCAGTGTGGCTATCCATAAATTCAAACATGTTGTCTCTCCGCTTTATTTGCCTGACTCAGCAAAATCTTTAGAACTCGCCACGCAACCAGTTGCTGACCCGTTTGACCAGCCCACCTACGCTTGCCTTGGCGGCATATTCCTTGCTACTGCCGGTGGATTGATTGGTACGGCCGTACTGCAGCAGCCCGACCGCAGTCGAGTACACAGGTGCCTGCACGTAATCGCTCAATCCCCGAATGTTCATGGGTTCGCCCACCCGGACCTGGCTCTGGAAGATCTGCTCTGCGCACTCCACAATGCCTTCGATCTGGGCAGCGCCACCGGTCAATACCACACCGGCCGCCAGCTGATGCTTGACCCCCTGTGCCTTCAATTCGCTCTGCACCCGTACCAGCTCGTCATTCACCATGGAGAGCAATTCCGTGTAGCGGGGTTCAATCACTTCAGCCAGTGTCTGCCGTTGCAGGCTGCGCGCCGGGCGACCGCCGACACTGGGGACTTCAATATTGTCTTCCTTGCTGACCAGGCGGCCGAGGGCGCAACCGTAGCGCACCTTGATCGCTTCCGCGTCCAGTGGCGGTGTGCCAAAGGCGTAGGCGATGTCGCTGGTCACAGTGCTGCCAGCATACGGGATCACCTTGGTGTGGCGCAGGGCGCCGCCGGTAAACAGCGACATGTCCATGGTCCCGCCACCGATGTCCACCACGCAGACACCCAGCTCCTTCTCGTCTTCGGTCAGCACGGCATAGCTGGAAGCCAGGGCCGAAAAGATCAGCTGATCCACCCGCAGACCCACCTTCTCCACACATTTCTCGATGTTGCGAGCCATGTCGTTGTGGCAGGTGATCAGGTGCACCTTGGCCGCCATCCGCACACCGGAGAGACCAACCGGATTCTTGATCCCTTCCTGATAGTCGATGGCAAACTCCTGAGGCAGCACGTGCAGCACCCGCAGCTCATCGGACAGTCGTACCGACTTGGCGGTGTGGATGACGTTGTCCACGTCCTCCTGGGTCACCTCTTCGTCGGAGATGGGCACCATGCCGGTCTCGTTGCGGCAATCGATGTGCTTGCCGGACAGCCCCAGATAGACGGAGCTGATCTGGCAGTCGGCCATCATCTCGGCTTCTTCCACCGCGCGGCGCAGGGACTTGACCACGGAGTCGAGGTCGTTGACCCCGCCCTTCTCCATCCCGCGAGAAGCGTGGCTGCCCATGCCGATGACATTGAGTTCGCCATCGGGCAATACTTCGCCAACCAGTACCGCCACCTTGGTCGTGCCGATATCCAGTCCGACAATCAAATTTCTATCTGCGGTGTTGGTCATTCACTTTCTCTTCGTTCTTCTTCCAGCCAACCGCCATTCCGGTGTCATATCGAAGATCCACGTAAGCAACCCGCTCACGGGGTTCGATGACCGGAAAGGCATCGATAAACCGCTGCAGGCGAAGCGCGATATCCGAGCGCCCCACGAACAGCTGAATGTTGCCATCCAGGGTCAGTTCCCAGGCATGGCGGGGGGTCAGATTCACCCCCAACAACTTGTATCCCCTAGCCGCCAGCAGCGTCTCGTACTGATGGCTGGCTTCCAGCACCTTGGCGGCCTGATCATCGGGCCCGGACAACTGCATCAGGGGTTTCTTCACCCTGTCCGGAGCACTGAACACCTCACCCTTGGTGTTGACGAAGTGGTTGCCGTTCCAGCGTGCCGCCACATCCTGTTCGGTGAGGTAGACCTTGATCTTGTTCGGCCACTTCTTGCGTACCGAGACCTGGGCCACCCAGGGCAGGGCGTTCAAACGCCCCTGCAATTCGTTCACGTCCAACTCGAAGAAGTTGCGCAACTCGGCGCCATCCAGCACGGCCGCGCGCAACTCATCGGCTTTCAAATATTCGTGTTGCCCCTGCAGCAACAGCTCGCTCATGGGCAACCGACTGGCATCCGTCAGCCAGTCTTTAACATCCAGCGCAGTCTGGTAGAGCCCCCACATGACCAGGATGAAAAATGCCACCCCGGCGATGAAGCCCCCCTTGGTGCGCCCTTGTGCCCTTGCCTCCACCCGATCGATCCCCGTATAACGCGCCATGCCGGCCACTTGCAGACCGGTTCGCCATTATATAGGCCCCGGCTTGGCGGTCAAAATACTCATTGGGCCCTCAGGCACCGGATTTCATGCTATCTACGCTCAATTTCATCTCACCGAGACGGCGGGCCAGTGCCCCGACGTTACCGGCGCCCTGAGTCAGCACCAGATCCCCCTCGCCAATCAGGTCGGCCAGCACCGCCGGCACATCGTCAGGCGTTGCGACAAAGATGGGTTCCAGGGTGCCGCGAGAGCGGATGGAGCGGCACAGGGCACGGCCATCGGCACCCGGAATAGGCTCTTCACCGGCGGCATAGACCTCCAGCATCACCAGCACATCCACCTTGGAGAGCACGTCGGCGAAATCTTCGTAGAGATCCCGGGTCCGGCTGTAACGGTGTGGCTGGAACACCATGACCAGTCGCTTCTCGGGCCAGCCGGCGCGAGCGGCATTGATGGTCACCTTGACCTCGCTCGGGTGGTGACCGTAATCATCCACCAGCATGGCCTTGCCACGGCCGGTCTCGAACTCGCCATATTGCTGGAAGCGGCGGCCCACTCCTTCAAACTTGGCAAGCGCCTGGATGATGGCTTCGTCACCAATGCCGTCTTCAGTCGCGACCGCGATGGCAGCGGCGGCGTTGAGCGCATTGTGGATGCCCGGCAGATTCAGGGTGACGGTCAGCTCGCCGGCATCCTTGCGGCGCACCCGGAAGCGACTGCGGTTGCTGGTCTGCACGAAGTCCAGCACCTGCACATCGGCATCCTCACTGAGGCCGTAGGTCAGGGTCGGACGGGCGATCTCCGGCAGCATGCCACGGATCACGGGATCATCCACGCACACCACGGCCAGACCGTAGAACGGCAGGTTGTGCAGGAAGTCGATGAAGGTGGCCTTCAGCTTGGAGAAGTCGCCGCCATAGGTGTCCATGTGATCCGCTTCGATGTTGGTCACGATGGAAACCATGGGTTGCAGATGCAGGAAGGAGGCGTCGCTCTCGTCCGCCTCGGCGATCAGATAGCGGCTGCTGCCCAGGCGGGCGTTGGTGCCGGCGCTGTTGAGCAGACCGCCGATGACGAAGGTCGGGTCGCGATCGGCTTCGGCATAGATGCTCGCCACCAGACTGGTAGTGGTGGTCTTGCCGTGAGTGCCGGCGACGGCAACTCCGTGGCGGAAGCGCATCAGCTCGGCCAGCATCTCGGCACGGCGCACCACGGGAATGCGCAGCTCGCGGGCGGCCAGCAACTCGGGGTTGTCCTGCTTGATGGCGGTGGACACCACCACCACGCTCGCCTCGTTCACGTGCTCGGCACTGTGTCCCACGAAGATATGAGCCCCCAGGGATGCGAGCCGTTCGGTCACCGCATTGCGGGACAGATCGGAGCCGGAAATCTGATAGCCCTCGTTGGCAAGCACCTCGGCGATCCCCCCCATGCCGGCACCACCTATGCCGATGAAGTGGATGCGACGCACGCGGCGCATTTCGGGGATCACGGTACGCAGTTTTGCCAGTTCAACCTTGGTCATAGCTCTCTCTTCAAGTCTGCCGTCAGCGGTTTGCGCTCGGCGGCATCAATAAATACGGGGACAAGACTGCACGGCCTGGCCTGTGCAATCTTGCTCAACATGCTTTCTCGCTCTGCCCGCTGGCGAGCCGCTTGCACTCATCGGCCACCCGCTCGGCGGCATCGATGATGGCGACGCGGCGCGCGGCCTGGGCCATGTTCAACAAGGTTTCCCTGCGCCCGGCGAGCCAGGAGAGACGCGCCGCCAGGGAGGCCGGGGTCAGCTCGGACTGGGGCAGGAACTCCGCCGCCCCGCCGTCGACCAGGGTCAGGGCGTTGCGGGTCTGGTGATCATCCACCGCATGGGGCAGCGGCACGAAGATGGCGGCCACACCGGCGGCAGCCACTTCGGAGACGGTCAGCGCCCCCGCCCGGCACACCACCAGATCGGCCCAGGCGTAGGCATCAGCCATGTCCTTGATAAACTCGCTCACCTCGGCCTCGACGCCCTGCACGGCATAGGCCTGCGCGACAGCCTCCCGGTTGCCCTTGCCGCACTGGTGACGCACCGCGATGGGCACACCGGCGGCCGCGACCGCTGGCGGTACCTGTTCGTTGAGCACCCGGGCTCCCAGGCTGCCGCCGACGATCAGCAGCCGCAGCGGCTCGCTGCTGCTACGCAACTGGGGATCCGGCAGGGCCACCACTTCGGGGCGCACCGGATTGCCCACCACGGCGGTACGGGCATTGGGAGCGAAGGCGCCAGGGAAGGCCATCAGCACCCGCTTGGCCAGGCGCGCCAGCAGCTTGTTGGTCATGCCGGCCGCCGCGTTCTGCTCGTGCAGCAGCAGCGGAATGCCGGAGAGCCAGGCGGCAACACCGCCCGGACCGGAGGCGAAGCCCCCCATGCCGAGCACCACGTCGGGCTGGATGGTCTTGATCACCTGGCGGGCCTGCAGCACGGATTTGACGATCCGGTAGGGCGCCGCCAGCAGCCGCTTGATGCCGTTGCCACGCACCCCCTGGATGTCGATGAAGGAGATGGGGTAGCCATGGGCGGGCACCAGCTCGGCCTCCATCCGGTCGGCGGTACCGAGCCAGTGAATGGTCCAGCCCTGGGCCTTGAGGCGATCGGCCACGGCCAGCCCGGGGAACACATGGCCCCCGGTACCGCCCGCCATCACCAGTAACGTCTTGCTCACGCAACCTCCCGCACGCGCGCCTGGGCACTGGCCTGGCGCAACTCGAAATCGATACGAATCAACATGCTCACCGCCACCATCATGATGATGAGACTGGAACCACCGTAACTGACCAGCGGCAGGGTCAGGCCCTTGGTCGGCATCATGCCGCTGGCGGCGCCGACGTTGACGAAGGTCTGGAAGCTGAACCAGATGCCGATGCCGATGGCCAGATAGCCTTCATACAGGCGCTCTGATACCAGCGCCTGATGACCGAGCTTGAGCGCCTTCACCGCCAGCGCAAAGATGAGGAAGAGCGCACCCAGTACGCCCACATACCCCAGCTCCTCGCCCAGGATGGCAAACACGAAGTCGGTGTGCGCCTCCGGCAGGTACTCCATCTTCTGGATCGAGTTGCCGAGCCCCTCGCCAAACCAGCTACCACGGCCAAACGCCATCAGGGACTGGGTCAGCTGGTAGCCGCTGCCGAACGGATCGGCCCAGGGATCCAGGAAGGAGGTGACCCGCCGCATCCGGTAGGGCTCTGCGATGATCAGCGTCACCACGGCGCTCACCCCCACCAGGATGAGGCCGATGAACTGCACCATGCGGGCTCCCGCCAGGAACAGCATGCCGAGCGAGGTGACGAACATCACCACCACGGAGCCGAGATCGGGCTGGGCCAGCAGCAGGATGGCCACCACGAACAGCACCGCCATGGGTTTCATGAAGCCGATGAAGCGCTCGCGCACCTCACTCTGACGGCGCACCAGATAGCCCGCCAGATAGACGAACAGCGCCAGCTTGCCGAACTCGGCCGGCTGCAGGTTGAAGGGGCCGAGTGGCAGCCAGCGCACCGAACCGTTGACGCTGCGGCCCACCAGCAACACCATCACCAGCAGCACGATGGCCAACAGCAACATGGGGCCGTTGTACTGCTGCCAGCGCGCCATGGGCACCTGCAGCACGAACCAGGAGATGCCGAGCGCCATCACCAGAAACATCCCGTGACGCTTCACGAACATGAAGGGATCATCGCCGAGGGCTATCCCTTCGGGGATGGAGGCGGAGGCCACGATCACCAACCCTACCGACATCAACGCCAGCGCCAGCACCACCAGCTGCCTGTCGTAGAGACCGGCAGGGCGCGCAGGCAACAGCCAGCGCTGCAAAAAGCCTGCGACGACGCGAAGGGCGTTCATAGCGTCATCACCAGTTCGGTGAAACGATCACCGCGCGCTTCGAAAGACGTGAACTGATCCAGGCTGGCACAGGCCGGTGCCAGCAGTACCCAGTCACCGGGCCTGGCGTCGACTGCAGCCTTGGCCACGGCGGCGTCGAGGGAGGCGACCTTCTCGGTCTGCTCACCCAGCGCGAGCAGGATGTCCGCATCCTGGCCGAAGCAATACATGTGATCGATCTGGTTGCCGAGCAGCGCCTGCACCGGACCGAAATCCTGGCCCTTGCCCTGGCCGCCAGCCAGTAGCAGCAGCCTGCCCTTCACCGATTCACGCACGCCGGCCACGGCAGCCAGGGTGGCCCCCACGTTGGTGGCCTTGGAGTCGTTGATCCAGCGCACCCCGTTTACCTCCCGCACGAAGCGGGCACGGTGGGGCAGGCCTTCGAAGCGGCGCAGCACGGCGAGTTGCGGCTCACGGGGAATGCCGACCGCATCGCACAGGGCCATGGCCGCCAGGGCGTTGGCCTGATTGTGGGCGCCGACTATCTTCATCTCGTCCACGGCGAGCAGCGGCTCCCCGTGCAGGGTCAGCCAGTGGCGGCCATCCAGCTCGCAGCGACCGTAACCGTTGCAATCGAGCCCGAAGCTCTGCCACACCTGACCCACGTCGGGCAGGGTCTGAGGATCGTCCCGGTTGACCAGGATGTGCTGGGAGTGCTGATGGATCTCCTGCTTGGCGGCGCGGTAATCCGCCATGCCCTCATAGCGATCCATATGATCTTCACTGAGGTTTAGCACCACGGACGCCGCGGCACGCAGGCTGTAGGTAGTCTCGAGCTGGAAGCTGGAGAGCTCCAGCACGCAGAGATCCATGGGCTGCTTGAGCAGCTCCAGCGCCGGGGTGCCGATGTTGCCACCGACGCCCACCTTGAGGCCGGCCTCGGCGATCATCTCTCCCACTAGCGTGGTGACGGTGCTCTTGCCGTTGGAGCCTGTGATGGCAATGACGGGGGTCTGGGTCTCGCGCACGAACAGCTCTATGTCACCGACGATGCGCACCCCGAACTCCGCTGCGGCTTTCAGTTCGGGGGTCGCCAGGGCGATACCCGGGCTCGCCACTATCATGTGCGCCTGCTTGAGCAGATCGCCCTCCAGCCCGTGAACGAGCTCCACCTCGGGGGGAAGTTGCTCCTTGCCCGGGGGATTGGCGCGGGTATCCATCACCAGGGGCGTGACACCACGACCGAGGAAGTAGTCGACGCAGGAGAGTCCGGTTTTGCCGAGTCCGATGATGATGACCATGGCTTACCTCACCTTCAGGGTGGCGAGGCCGAGCAGCACCAGCATGAGGGTGATGATCCAGAAGCGCACTATGACGCGCGGCTCCGGCCAGCCCTTCTTCTCATAGTGGTGATGGATGGGCGCCATGCGGAAGATGCGCACGCCGCGCAGCTTGTAGGACCCCACCTGCAGGATCACCGAGACGGTTTCCATCACGAAGACGCCCCCCATGATCACCAGCAGGAACTCCTGACGCACCAGCACGGCTATGGTGCCGAGCGCCCCGCCGAGGGCCAGGGAACCGACGTCCCCCATGAAGACCTGGGCCGGATAGGTGTTGAACCAGAGGAACCCCAGACCCGCCCCGACGATGGCGGTACAGACGATCACCAGCTCGGAGGTATAGGGCACGTAGGGAATGTGCAGGTAGTTCGCGAAGTTCACGTTGCCGGTGGCCCAGGCGACAAAGGCGAAGCCACCTGCCACCATCACGGTCGGCATGATGGCCAGCCCATCCAGGCCGTCGGTCAGGTTGACCGCGTTGGAGGTACCGACGATGACGAAATAGGTCAGCACAATGAACATCAGACCGAGCTGCGGCATCACATCCTTGAGGAAGGGCACCACCAGCTGGGTCTGACCGTCATGGGTCGCGGTGGCATAGAGGAACACCGCCACGGCCAGGGCAACGGCGGATTGCCAGAAGTACTTCCAGCGGGCGATCAGGCCGTCGGTGTTCTTGCGCACCACCTTGAGGTAGTCGTCGGCAAAGCCGATGGCGCCGTAGGCACCGAGCACGAACAGCACCAGCCAGACATAGGGGTTGTCGAGGCGGCTCCAGAGCAGCACAGAGATGAAGATGGCCGCAATGATCATCAGGCCCCCCATGGTCGGGGTGCCCTTCTTGCTGAGGTGTGACTCGGGGCCGTCGTTGCGGATCACCTGACCGAATTTCAGGATCTGCAGACGACGGATGAGGCGCGGCCCCATCCAGAGCGCCACCACCAGACCGGTGATGATCGACAGGATGGCGCGGAACGTCAGGTAGGAGAAGACGTTGAAGAAGGTGAAGTGCGGGGTGAGCAGTTCCGCCAGCCAGACTAGCATGTGGCTGACTCCTGACGGTCAACGACCATCTTGACGATATCTTCCATGCGGGACCCGCGGGCACCCTTGACCAGGATCGAGATTTCTTGATGTGTATTTATCATTTGCGCAAGCACTTCAAACAACGACGCCTTGTTATCGAAATGTCGGCCCGCCGCGGCATCTGCGGTGTGACGACTCTGTTCCCCTACCGTCAGCACGGCGTCGAGGCTCTGCTCTCGGGCGTGGTGTCCGACCCTGGCGTGCTGGGCCGCGGACTCCTCCCCCAACTCCTTCATGTCACCAAACACCAGCACCTTGTAGCCGCTCATGGCGGTCAGGGCATCGATGCCCGCCAGCACGGACTCCACGCTGGCGTTGTAGGTGTCATCCACCAGGGTGAGACCACCCCAGCGTTGCACGCAGAAGCGGCCCTTGACCGGTGCCATCTGCTCCAGCCCGGCCTTGACCGAGGCGAGCGAGGCGCCCAGCGCCAGCGTACCGGCAGCGGCAGCCAGGGCGTTGGCCACGTTGTGGCGGCCCGGAATGGCCAGGGTCAGGTTCACCTCCCCCTGGGGAGTCACCATCACGAATTCGGCGCAGCCCTGCCCGTTGAGTACGATGTCACGGGCGTGGAGCGGCTGGCTCTGATCCTCGAGGGAGAAGGCGCAATGAATGCCCTTCGCCTGCCACTTCGGCCAGAACTCGTTGTCGGCATTGACGATGGCTGTGCCACCCTCGCTCAGACCCTCAAAAATTTCGCTCTTGGCGTGGAACACCCCTTCCAGGGAGCCGAACCCCTCCAGATGGGCGGCGGCCACGTTGTTGATGATGGCGGCATCGGGTTGGGCCAGCGACGTGGTCCAGGCGATCTCCCCCGGGTGGTTGGCACCCAGCTCCATCACCGCAAACTGGTGCTGCGCCTCGAGGCGCAGCAGGGTGAGCGGCACCCCCACCTCGTTGTTGAAGTTGCCGGCGGTGGCCAGCACCTCCCCTTCCTGGCGCAGGATGGCAGTCGCCATCTCCTTCACCGTGGTCTTGCCACAACTGCCGGTGATGGCCAGCACTTTCGGGTTGATCCGCTCGCGTACCAGCTTGCCGAGGCGACCCAGCCCCTTGAGGGTATCGGCCACCACCAGTTGCGGAATGGCCAGCGGCAGCTCGCGCTCCACCAGCAGGGCAGAGGCCCCTGCCTGAACGGCCTGGTCGCAAAAATCGTGGGCGTCGAAACGCTCGCCACGCAGCGCGACGAACAGCGCCCCCTTGCCCAGAGTGCGGGTGTCGGTACTGACTGCCGTGATCTCGTGATCGCCGCCGATCAGACGGGCATCGAGCACCTGCGCCAGGTCGGCAAGCCTGAGGGTCATCATGTGAATGACTCCATTAATGTGTGCAACACGGCCGCGACGGTTTCCCGATCGCTGTAGTGCCGCTTGTCGGTTCCAATGATCTGATAATCCTCGTGGCCCTTACCGGCCACCAGGATGATGTCCTGCTTGCTCGCCTGGCTCAGCGCCAGCTGGATTGCCTTGACCCTGTCGTGCTCGATCTGCACCAGACCGGGATCGCGAAGGCCCGCCACCATGTCCGCCATTATCTGTTCCGGCGCCTCGGTACGGGGATTGTCGTCGGTCAGGATCACACAGTCCGCATGTTGCTCCGCCATGGCGGCCATCATGGGCCGCTTGCCGCGATCCCGGTCGCCACCACAGCCCACCAGACACCAGAGCCGGCCTTCGCAGTGCACCCGCAGGGCCTGCAATGCCTTCTCCAGCGCATCCGGGGTATGGGCATAATCGACCACCGCCAGCGGCGCCTTGCCACCGCCGAAGCACTCCATGCGACCGGTCACTGGTTGCAGTTTCGGGGCGCTGGCCAACAGTGCATCGAAGTCATAACCCAGTACCAGCATGGCGCCCATGGCGGCCAACACATTGCTGACGTTGAAGCGGCCGAGCAAGGGGGCGGATAATACACCATTCCCCCAGCTGGAGTTAATGCGCGTGTCAAATCCTTGTTGGTGGAAATGGGGGTCCTGCGCCGTCAACTGTCGCCCGGCATGGTTTTCAATCGGGCCATGCACGCCGAAGGCTACCGCGCCGGGGTAGGCTGCCAGCCACTGGCGCCCCAGACGGTCGTCGGCATTGATGACGGCGCAGGGCTCGTCCACCAGTTTCAGCAACTCTTCCTTGGCGGCACCATAGGCCTCCATGGTGCCGTGATAATCTAGGTGATCACGGCTCAAGTTGGTGAACACAGCCGCGGAAAACGGCAGAGCTGCGACGCGATGCTGCACCAGACCGTGGCTGGAGACCTCCATCGCCACCAGATCGGCTCCCTGCTGTTGCAGCGCCGCCAGATTGGCCTGCACCTGGACGGCGCTGCCTGTGGTATTTTCCGCTTCGATCAGATTGCCAAACAGGCCGTTGCCTATGGTACCCATCACACCGGCCTTGCCTCCCAGCAGGGTGCGCCAGTTGGCGACCAGCAGGGCCGTGGTGCTCTTGCCGTTGGTGCCAGTGATGCCCACCAACTGCAGCTTCTGCGCCGGATGGTCATAGAAATGGCCGGCCAGTTCGGAGAGGCGAGCGGGCAGATCCTTGAGCCCGAAACAGGGGATCGAGGTGGCGGGGGCCACGAATTCCCCATCCTCCTCAAACAGGACGGCGGTCGCTCCCTGAGCCACCGCCTGTTCGATGAAACGCCTGCCATCCATCTGGTGGCCCCGGATTGCCACGAAGAGAGAACCGGGCCCGACTCGCCGGCTGTCGAGCTGGATGTCGGTGAGGGGAAGCGCCGGGGCATGGATGCCGAAATGGCTCATGAGTTGATCAAGTGCGCGGGGCGGCAACATGGGAAGCCTCCGAATGGACAGGAATGCAGACGCTCAGGGGACGGGGCGCCATGGAAAACACCCCGACAGTCGCGGGGTCGACAGAGAAACGCGGATGTCTGTCAGGTACGAGGTGCGCCATTGGCGGTCTCCGTACGGGCAAGCTTCGCCGGCACCTCAGGGGGGATGGCGTCGGGACGAATATTGAAGAGTTGCAGCACACCACCCATGGCCTCGGCGAATGGCGGGGTCGCCACGGCACCACCGTAATAGGCATCGCCCTTGGGCTCGTTGATCACCACCACCATGACGAAGCGGGGGTTGCTGGCCGGTGCGAAGCCGGCAAACCAGGCCATGTAATCCTTGCCGTAGCCACCGGCGACGGCGACCTTGGCGGTCCCACTCTTGCCACCGACCCGATAACCCGGGATCTGCGCCTTGGGAATGGCATTGCTGACCACGTACTCCAGCGCCTGCAGCATGGCGGTAGCGTTGTTGTGGTCGATGACCTGCTCACCCTTGGGCGGCGTGGTCACCTTGATGATGGAGAGCGGCACCCGCTTGCCCTTGTTGGCCAGGGTGGCATAGGCAGAAGCCAGCTGCAGCGGGGTGACCCGCAGGCCATAGCCGAACGACAGGGTCGCCCGCTCGATGTCGGACCAACGGCGGCGCTGGGGCAGCATGCCACCGCTCTCTCCCATCAGGCCGCTACCGGTATCCATCCCGAAGCCAACCATGCTGAGGGTGTTGATCATCTCCTGGGCCGGCATCCGCAGCGCGATCCGCGACATGCCGATGTTGGAGGAGTAGCGCAGTATGTCGTACAGGTTGGTCGCCTTGTGAATGCTCACATCGCGGATCTGCTTGGCCCCGATGAACAGGGGACCACCGGGTATGGTGTCCTTCCAGCTGGTGACGCCCGCCTGCAGGGCGCTCAACAGGATCAGCGGCTTGACGGTCGAACCCGGCTCGTAGGTGTCCGTCACCACCCGGTTGCGCACCCGGAAGCTCTGGTACTGGCCACGGTTGTTCGGGTTGTAGGAGGGGGTATTGACCATGGCGAGCACTTCGCCGGTCTTCACGTCCAGCATCACCATGGAGCCGGAGGTCGCCTTGTTCTCGTCGGTGGCGCGCTTGAGGGCGCGGTAGGCCAGCGCCTGCACCCGCTGATCGATACTGAGCTGTAGATCGTTGGCGTGCTTGCCCTCCTTGACCAGGCCGAGCCGCTCGATGACCCGGCCCTGCCTGTCCTTGCGCACCCGCATCTCGCCCGGGGTCGCGGTCAGCCATTCGTTGTAGCTGCGCTCTATCCCCTCGATGCCGCTGCCGTCGATGTTGGTCACCCCCACCAGGTGGGCGCTGATCTCGCCGGTCGGGTAGAAACGGCGCGCCTCGGGGCGCAGGTAGATGCCCCCCAGCTTCAAACCCTTGATGTATTCCGCTACGGCAGGGGTCACCTGACGCTGCAGATAGACGAAGCGCTTGCTGGGGTTGGAGATGCGATGCTTGAGGGTGTTGATGTCGAGCTTGAGCACGGCGGAGAGCGCCAGCCAGGCGCGCTCGTTGTGGATGGCACCGGACTCGTGCACCGTCTTGGGATCGGCCCAGACCGCCTCGACCGGCACCGAGACCGCCAGCTGCTCGCCGTTGCGGTCGGTGATCATGCCGCGCACCGCCTGGGTGGAGGTGGTACGCAGGGAGCGCATGTCCCCTTCCTGGCGCAGTCTGTCCGGATCTATCACCTGGATCCAGGCCAGCCGCAAGATCAGCCCCGCAAACGCGATGCCGATGAAAAACACCAGCGTGCGAAAGCGCCACGGGTAGAGTGACGGTGCTTTAGCCTTGGCTTTGTCCTTTGCCGGAGCCTTGGTGGCGGCCTTGCGTGTCATGGTTGTGTAATTACCTTTTCGGTGGTCACCAACGGGCGAGCCATCTGCAATTTATCCATGGCCAGACTCGCCACCCGGGAGTGTTCGGCCAAGGTCCCCTGCTCCAGCAGCAGGTGCCGCCACTCGATGTTGAGCCTGTCCTCTTCCGCCATCAGGTCATTCTGCTTGGCCGTCAACCCGCGAGTCATGTTGGTCACCAGGATCACCGCAAAGGCGGTGATCAGTACGGCCAGGGTCAACACGACCTGCAGCTTGTGGCGCCAGAGATCGCTGATGATCTCCCTGGACAGATGAATCCGTACCTCACTCATGACTCAATCCGCCAGGCGCTGGGCGACTCGCAGCACCGAGCTGCGAGACCGGCTGTTTTCGGTGACTTCATGTTCGGAAGGTTTGAGCGCCTTGCCGACCGACTTCAACTTGCGGCCACCGGCCAGCTGAGCCTCGGTCAACGGGATGCCATGGGGCACTTCCGGCCCCTTCTCGTGCTTGCGAATGAAGTGCTTCACCAGCCGATCTTCCAGGGAATGGAAGCTGATGACGGAGAGACGACCATCGGTCGCCAGCGCCTGCAACGCACCGTTCAGCGCAGTCTCGATCTCGTCCAGCTCGCTGTTGATGTAGATGCGGATGGCCTGGAAGCTGCGAGTGGCGGCGTGTTTGCCCTTCTCCTTGCTCGGATTGACCCGGGCAATCATCTCGGCCAGCTGACGGGTGCGCACGTAGGGCTCGGTCACCCGATCATGGACGATGGCGCGGGCAATCTTCTTGGCAAAGCGCTCCTCGCCGAAGGTCTTCAGCACCCAGGCGATATCATCCACATCGGCGCGAGCCAGCCACTGCGCGGCACTCTGGCCCGTGGTCGGGTCCATCCGCATGTCGAGGGGGCCGTCTTTCATGAAGCTGAAACCGCGCTCGGCGTCGTCGAGTTGGGGAGAAGAGACTCCCAGATCCAGCAGGAAGCCGTCGACCTTGCCGAGCAAACCGCGATCGTTCAGGTAAGTGGTGATGTCGGAGAAGGGACCGTGCACGATCTCGAAGCGGGGATCCTGGATCTTGGCCGCCTCGGCAATGGCCTGGGGATCCCGGTCGATGGCGATCAACCGGCCATTGGGGCCGAGTTGCTGGAGAATGAGACGAGAGTGACCACCCCGGCCAAAGGTACCGTCGACGTAGATACCGTCCGGCTTGATGGCCAGCCCTTCGACGGCTTCGTGCAACAGCACTGTGATGTGTTCAGCGGCTTGGGTCATTTATAAAGAAAAGTCCTGTAGTCGTGGTGAACTTGCCCAATCGTCCTCGGGCAGGCCCAGAATGTCGTCATTGATCTGTTGTTGCCAGCGGGCTTCATCCCACAACTCAAACTTGTTGAGCTGGCCCACCAGCATGATCTTCTTGTCCAGCCCGGCGTGGCTACGCAGTGGCTGACTCAGCAGCAGACGGCCATTGCCGTCCAGTTCGCACTCGGTAGCGTGTCCGAGCAACATGCGCTGCAGGCGGCGTTCAGCCGGGTTGGTACTGGAAAGTGTCTTGAGCTTGCGCTCTATCTCTTCCCATTCACTCAGGGGGTAAAGCAGCAAACAGGGGTGGGCAATATCGATGGTGCAGACCAGCTGGCCGTCGCGCTCGGAGCGCAGCCAATCTCGATATTTGGTCGGAATCGCCAGTCGCCCTTTGCTGTCCAGGCTGATGGCGTGAGCGCCACGCAACAAATTGCAGTCCCTGAAAATGAGTTAAGGGGGCAAATCGCCCGATAAAAACCACTTTGATCCACTTTTCTCCACCATGAAGTTTAAGGACGAGCAGGGGGCTTTTCAAGCAAGGATCTCGGGCAGGGGGAACATATTGACGCAGCGCAGGGAGGCTACAGATTAAATGAGTTGATTTTCCACAAGTTATTTGTGTTAACGGCCATAGGATTAATTGCGAACATTTTTAAAATGAACAATGTGAAAGAAGTAACACATGCTGGAGTCTCCCCTCTTTTTACACAGTAATGCATGACAATCGTATGCAAACAAAAATGCAATATATTGATTTACATGTAATTTTCATGATACCTCTCTATGTCGGCCAGTATCTCCATCCAATCTTTTGCTATTTTCTACCGCTATAAAAAAGAGCCTCGCGATAAATCGCAAGGCTCTTCAGGAATAGGTCGGAGTCGGCCTGTAAGCCGGGTTCTGTACCGGGTTGCCCCGGGTAGCAATCATTCCTCTAGGCCAGCAATCGCTCACTGGCTCAAGCAACCTACCCGCCCCCAACGCGGGCCGCGCCAATAGGGGCCTATTTGGTCTTGCTTCGGGTGGAGTTTACCGTGCCACGAACTGTTGCCAGTCGCGCGGTGCGCTCTTACCGCACCCTTTCACCCTTACCTGATCCCTTGCGGGCCATCGGCGGTTTGCTCTCTGTTGCACTGGTCGTAGGCTCGCGCCTCCCAGGCGTTACCTGGCACCCTGCCCTATGAAGCCCGGACTTTCCTCCCCTCCGCCCGTCTGTCCCGAGGGACACAACGACGAAGCAGCGATTGCCCAGCCGACTCCGAGGCGCGGATTATAGCCTCGTGACACAGTGGGGTAAACCGGCAATTCCCCTTTACGGCAATTAATAGTGCTCGAGGCCGTACTTGTAGAGGGCATTCTTCTTCACGCCGTGGATCTCGGCGGTAAGAGCAGCCGCTTTTTTCAGCGACAGCTCCGCCACCAGCAGCCCCAACGTGCGGATAGCCTCGGCGGGCAGCTCTTCATCCACCTTGCTGGCACCGGCGACCACCAGCACGATCTCGCCACGGCAGCGATTGTCGTCTTCCCCAAGCCAGGTCAGCATCTCGGAGGCAGGCAGACCGTGGATGGATTCGAAGGTCTTGGTCAGCTCGCGGCACACCACCACCTGGCGTTCACCGAGGATGCGAGCGATGGCCTCCACCGTATCCTGCACCCGCCGCGGCGACTCGTAGAACACCAGGGAGCGGGTGTCTTCGATGACGGCCTGCAGCCGATCGTCGCGGCCCTTGGCTTTCGCCGGCAGAAATCCTTCGAAGGAAAAACGATCTGTGGGCAGACCGGCGGCAGAGAGTGCAGTGATGGCGGCACAAGGGCCCGGCAGCGGCACCACCTTGACCCCGGCCTCGCGACAGCGGGTGACCAGGTGATAGCCGGGGTCGCTGATGAGCGGGGTGCCCGCATCCGAGACCAGGGCGACGCTCTTGCCCTCCTTGATCCGGCCTATCAGCACATCCGCCTTCTGCTGTTCGTTGTGATCGTGCAGGGCGAAGGTCGGCACCGAGATCTGGTAGTGGCTGAGCAGGATGCCAGAGTGCCGGGTATCTTCGGCGGCCACCAGATCGACGCTGCGTAAAATGTCCAATGCACGCTGGGTGATATCCGCCAGATTACCGATGGGAGTGGGGACTATATACAGGGTTGGGGTGTCACTCATGGGATCTCCGAGTGTCCCGACAATTGTGTCGCCATATTGGCCCGTTTACACTATGGAGAACTTCAACACTGGTCGGGGAATGAACTTGAACCGGGTTACAAAGCAGCTAAGTGTATCACGACTCTTCGGCATCATACTCGCGGCAGTACTGCTCGCCGCCTGTGCGTCGGAGCCCAACCCATCTTCCGCGGAGCCCGGCATGCCGTCGGCGTTCTCGGATCTGACCAAGAATGCCCAGTGGTATCTGGAGCAGGTGGATCCCGCCAAACCGGCTGAGGCCTTCACCTGGCAGGTGATGGCGGCGCGCAGCTATCTGGCGCTCGGCCAGGCCAAACCGGCCGCCGCCCTGTATCAACAGTTGCAGAAGCAGGCCGGCAACCCGGTGCAGCAGGCACAACTGCAACTGCTGCAGGCGCACCTCCTGCTGGCCCAGGGCAATGCCAATCAGGCCCTGATCCTGCTGGAAGGCAAGCCGGATGTGGCCCTCGATGCCGATACCCAGAAGGATTGGTATCGCCAGCGGGTGGTGCTGCAACTGGACATCAACAACAAGTTTGGTGCGGCCAAGTCGCTGATCCTGCTGGAGCCTTACCTGGCCAAGAATGAGCTGGCCACCAACCACCAGCAGATCTGGTCCCTGCTGAAAAGCATGACCCCCTCCACCCTGCAGGCGCTGGAAGAGGCACCGGCCCCCGACGTGACCACCGGCTGGCTGCGACTGGCGGCACTGGTGAACGAGTTCGGCGCCCAGCCGAGTCAACTCGCCCGCCAGCTGGCTGGCTGGAAGCAGAGCTTCCCGAACCATCCGGCCCAGACTGACATGCCGGCCGGCCTCGGGGATCTCGCCACCACGGACACAGGTGCACTGCAGCAGGTCGCCGTCTTCCTGCCCCTCTCCGGCAACCTGGAGGCGCAGGGCGCCGCCATCCGCAACGGCATGCTGATGTCCTACAAGGAGAATCAGGGGCAATTCACCCTGAACTTCTATGACACTCAGGGCAAGGCGATGGGGGATCTCTACAAGCAGGCGATCCAGGAGGGGGCCAACATGATCATAGGCCCGCTGCTCAAAGACCAGGTCGAGGAGCTGCTCAAGGCCAGCCCGACAGTGCCTGTGCTGGCGCTCAACGAGCTGGACAAGCCGATCATCAACGACAACACCTTCTACTTTTCTCTCTCAGCCGCCGCCGATGCGAGCCAGGCCGCCCAGTACCTCTATGGTCAGGGTTACCGCAAGCCGCTGCTGATCGCGGCGCAAGGCCGGATTGGCTACAGCAGCATCAAGGCGTTCGAGCAGGCCTGGGCCGGCGTCAGCCAGGAGAAGCCCGTGGTCGCCACCTTCGGGGCGCGCAACGAGGTGCAGGGCATGGTCAAGAATGCCCTGAGCGGTCGTTCCACCGCCCGGGCCGGGGAGATAGTGCAGCTCTCTGATGCGGCCCCGCGCAGCATAGATGCCGTCTATGTGGTGGCCAACAGCCTGGAGACCCGGATGATCAAGCCCTATGTGGACATCTCGGTCAATCCCATGGGCAGCCTGCCCATCTACAGCAGCTCGCGAGGCTATGACAGCGGGGCGACCGAGGTGGCTTCCGAACTCAACGGCATGCACATCTCCGACATGCCGCTGCTGCTGGGAGGCTATGAGCAGCAACGGGAGCAGATAGCCCTGCTCTGGCCACAGACCCAGGGTGACCTGCTGCGCCTGTTTGCCCTCGGCTACGACGCGGTCAGCCTGGCCGGCGACCTGCCGCAGATGCGCAAGCTCAATGCCATGCAGCAACCGGGCATGAGCGGCCAACTGAGCGTGGATCCCCAGGGCAACATAGTGCGCATGCTGGACTGGGCCACCTACCAGAATGGCAAGCTGGTCAGCGACAGCGCCGTGCCCCAGCTGGAGGAGACCACCCATGAAGAGGCTACTGGCACAACTGCACCAGCAGTGGTTGAACCTGTTGCCGTCGGCAGCGACGAGCAAGGGACAGCACTTTGAGCAAGTAGCGGAACGCTGGTTGCAGGCCCGCGGCCTGCAACCCGTGACCCGCAACTACCGCTGCCGTGGTGGTGAAATAGATCTGATCATGCGCCAGGGGGATACCCTGGTGTTTGTCGAGGTCAGATATCGCGCTCGGGCCAGCCATGGCGGAGCCGCCAGCTCGGTTACCCGACGTAAACAGCACAAGATCGTGCTGGCCGCGCGCCACTATTTCAAGCAACATGCCATCAACGAGGCCAGCCAGGCCTGCCGATTCGATGTGATCGCGTTCGAGGGCGACCAGCCAGACTGGATCCAGAACGCTTTTTAAGAGGACCCCATGACTGATCCCATCAAAGAGAATTACACCGAAAGCATCCAGACCAAGATAGCCGCCGCCGAGGCGCTGCCGGACGCCATCCACACCGCGGCCCAGATGCTGACCATCTGCCTGCTCAATGGTCACAAGGTCATGGCATGCGGCAATGGCCCCTCCTCGGCCCTGGCACAGCTGTTCATCTCCGAGCTGGTCAACTGCTACGAGACGCCACGCCCCTCCCTGCCCGGCCTGGCCCTGACCCCAGACATGGCCACCATCAGCGCCATCGCCACCGATCATGGCTTCGAAGAGGTCTATGCCAAACAGATCAGGGCTCTGGGTCAGCCCGGCGACATCCTGGTGGTGCTCACCACCACGGGCAACAGCCGCAGCCTGATCAAGGCCGCCGAGGCGGCACTCTCCCGCGACATGACCATCATAGTGCTCGGGGGGGGCGACGGTGGCGAGATAGCCGGCCTGCTCGGGCCCAACGATGTGGAGATCCGCGTGCCATCCGCCCGCCGTCCTCGCATTCTGGAAGTGAATCTGTTGACCCTGCACTGCCTCTGTGATCTCATCGACCAGACACTTTTCCCGCAACAGGAAGATTGAAACCATGAAGAAGCCTATTCTCGCACTCGCCCTGCTGACCGGTGCCCTGCTGCTGCAAGGCTGTGCCGCCGTGGTAGTCGGTGGCGCAGCCGGTACCGCCAAGGCGACCGGGGATCGTCGCACCCTGGGTGCCCAGTGGGACGATCAGGCCATAGAGCTGAAGGCGGCCAATCTACTGGCCGACAACAAGCCGCTGAGCGCCGCCAGCAAGATCAGCGTCTACAGCAACAACGGCCGCGTCTTGCTGGTCGGTCAGACACCCTCTGACGCATACAAGCAGGAGGCGGGCAAAATTGTGGGCCGGATCGAAGGGGTGCGTCATGTCTACAATGAGCTGCGTCTCGGCAAGCCGGTGAGCATTGGGGTACGCAGCAACGATACCTGGATCACCTCCAAGGTACGGGCCGACATGCTGGGCACCAAGAACTTCGACAGTACCAAGGTCAAGGTGGTCACCGAGAACAGCGAGGTGTTTCTCATCGGCCTGGTGACCCGTCAGGAAGGGGATCAGGCAGTGGAGATCGCCCGCCACGTCAGCGGGGTCAAGCAGGTGATCAAGGCCTTCGAGTTTGCCCAGAACTAAGCGGGCAATGATGAGATAAAAAAACGCAGCCAGTTGGCTGCGTTTTTTATTTGATGACTTTCAGGGTCGGACGGCCCGTCGGGCGCGGCGGCTCCGGCTCGGGTTCTACCGGTGCCTCGGCCTGCTCCAACCAGAGATCGTAGCCCGGCTCAGGCGGGAACAGGGTTCCCACGCCGTTTTCCCTGGCATGAATGGCCAATATGGCCGCCATGGGAATGTAGACCTGCTGTGACACGCCGCCGAAGCGGGCGCTGAAGCTGACGGCATCATTATCCATGTGGAACTGGCCCACGGCCCGAGGCGCTATGTTCAGGACAATTTGCCCATCCTGCACAAACTGCATCGGCACCATCACATGGGGGATATTGGCATTGACCACCAGATGCGGGGTCAAGTCGTTATCCAGCAACCAGTCAAAAAACGCCCGCAACAGATAGGGGCGACTGGGTGTCATGGTCGGTTCCGAACTACTCATACGCTGGCACGGATCTCGCGTTCAGCCTCGGTCAGAGAGGCCTGGAAGGATTCACGTTCGAACAGACGGACCATGTAGGCCTTCAGCTCTTTGGCACCACGACCGGTGAAGTCGATGCCCAGGCTCGGCAGACGCCACAGCAGCGGAGCCATGTAGCAGTCAACCAGACCGAACTCTTCGCTCATGAAGTAAGGCATTTCGCCAAAGATAGGGGCGATGGCCAGCAGGTTGTCACGCAGCTCGGCACGGGCGGCTTCGGTATCGGTGCCCGCCATGATCTTGTCAGCCAGAGAGTACCAGTCCAGCTCGATGCGATGCATCATCAGACGGCTGTTGCCGCGAGCCACCGGATAGACAGGCATCAGGGGCGGGTGCGGGAAGCGCTCGTCCAGATACTCCATGATGATGCGCGAGGTGTACAACGCCAGCTCGCGATCCACCAGAGTCGGTACAGTGTTGTACGGGTTCAGCTCGGCCAACTCGTCCGGCAGGTTGCTCGGGTCAACCTGGCAGATATCCACGCTAACACCCTTCTCCGCCAGGACAATGCGCACCTGATGGCTGAACATATCGTTGGCACCGGAAAACAGCGTCATTACCGAACGCTTATTGGCAGCTACAGCCATTGAACCCTCCCGTCATTAAAAAGCAGAAACGGCAATGAAGCATTTTGATCTTCATTGCCGTGCGTCATATTACTCCGATCTGGTCGCTTAGTGAACGTCGCGCCAGAATTCCTTCTTCAACAGCACAGTGAAGATGAAGAAGATTGCGATGAAACCGAGCACCCAGAAGCCCATGCGTTCGCGCTCCTGTTGCACCGGCTCAGCCGAGTAGACCAAGAAGTTTACCAGATCCAGTACCGTCTGATCATATTCTTCGTTGTTCATTTCACCATTGCCGTCAGATTTGATGCTGACGACTTGCTGCATCTCCACTCCATCCAGGGTGTGCGTCTCGAACTCGGCACGGGGAGTCCCCTGCAACGGCTCCAATACGTGGGGCATGCCCACGGACGGGAAGACCGCATTGTTCACACCAAATGGCCGGGTTTCGTCCACATAGAAAGACCGCAGATAGGTGTAAATCCAGTCGGCACCCCGCACCCTGGCCACCAGGGTCAGGTCCGGGGGCGGCGCCCCAAACCAGCGCGCCGCATCCTTCTCGGACATGGCGCTCTTCATCAGGTCGCCAATCTTGGCACCGGTGAAGACCAGGTTCTCCCTCATCAGCTCTTCCGGGATGCCGATGTCGGCAGCCACCCGGTTATAGCGCTGATATTGGGTGGAGTGACAGCCGGCACAGTAGTTCATGAAGGTCGCAGCACCTCGTTGCAGGGATGCCTTGTCACCCAGGTCGTACTCTGCCTTGTCGAGGGGGAAGCCACCGCCAGCGGCCAATACCAGACCGGGCAGCAGGGCCAGCACTGCAAAAATTATTCTTTTCATTTGAATGTCACCCTCTCCGGCAGCGGCTTGGTGCTTTCATTCTTGCTGTAGAAGAACAACAGGACGAAGAACCCGAAATAACCCAGAGTGCAAAGCTGCGCGATCAGCGTCAGCATAGGCGTCGATGGCAGTACGCCCAGCACCCCCAGAATGACGAAGCAGACCACGAACTGGGCGATGTTCAGCTTGTGCAGGGTGCTGCGGTAGCGCACCGAACGCACCTTGCAGCGATCCAGCCAGGGCAGCAGGAACAGCACGACTATGGAGAGCCCCATCATGATGACCCCCAGCAGCTTGTCCGGCACAGCGCGCAAGATGGCGTAGAAGGGAGTGAAGTACCAGACCGGGGCGATGTGCGCCGGGGTCTTCAGACCGTTCGCCACTTCGAAGTTCGGCTTCTCGAGGAAGTAGCCCCACATATCCGGCTTGAAGAAGATGATGGCGCAGAACAGGAACAGGAAGCCCGCCACACCTATCATGTCCTTGACGGTGAAGTAAGGGTGGAACGCCACCGCATCCAGCGGCCAGCCGTTCTCATCCTTGTGCTTCTTGATGTCGATCCCATCCGGGTTGTTGGAGCCGACTTCGTGCAACGCCAGGATGTGCATGGCCACCAGCATCACCAGCACCAGCGGCAGGGCGATGACGTGCAGCGCGAAGAAGCGGTTCAGGGTAGCCCCAGAGATGACGTAGTCACCCCGGATCCACAGGGTCAGATCGTCACCTATGACCGGAATGGCGCCAAACAGCGAGATGATGACCTGGGCCCCCCAGAACGACATCTGCCCCCAGGGCAGCAGGTAACCCATGAAGGCTTCGGCCATCAGCACCAGGAAGATCAGCATGCCGAAGATCCACAGCAGCTCGCGTGGCTTCTGATAGGAGCCGTAGATCATGCCGCGAAACATGTGCAGATAGACCACAACGAAGAAGGCGGAGGCGCCGGTGGAGTGCATGTAGCGCAGCAGCCAGCCGTAGTCCACATCCCGCATTATGTATTCCACGGAGGCAAAGGCACCCTCCGCCGACGGGTTGTAGTTCATGGTGAGCCAGATGCCGGTGATGATCTGGTTGACCAGCACCAACATGGCAAGGGAACCGAAGAAGTACCAGAAGTTCAGGTTCTTGGGAGCCGGATACTTGGCCATGTGGTCGTTGTACATGGCCGTGAGCGGGAAACGATCGTCAATCCAGCCCATGAGTTTGGCAAACATGGTCAGGCCTCCTTGCCATCGGCACCGACCAGAATGGTGGTGTCGCTAAGAAATTGGTATGGCGGAATGACCAGGTTCAGCGGTGCGGGCACGCCCTGGAACACTCGACCGGCCATGTCGAACTTGGAACCATGGCATGGGCAGAAGAAGCCGGAGGTCACCCCTTGCACCTGCTCACCGAAGCTGTCCGGCAGGTAGGAAGGGGAGCACCCCAGATGGGTACAGATACCGACCGCCACGAAGATCTCCGGCTTGATGGATCTGTAACCGTTATGGGCATAGTCCGGCTGTTGTGGCTCATCGGAAGCGGGATCACGCAGTTTGTCATCGTGCGTGGCCAGGGCATCCAGGGTCTGCTTGGTGCGCTTCACCACCCAGACCGGCTTGCCACGCCACTCGACGCGGATCAGCTGACCCGGCTCCAACTTGCTGATATCCACCTCTACCGGTGCCCCGGCCGCTTTGGCTTTGGCACTCGGATTCCATGACTTTATAAACGGCACTGCGGTAAAAGCAGCTCCTACTCCGCCAACGGCAACCGTTGACCAGGTAAGAAATCTGCGGCGACCGGTATCAACTGGCGCATTGCTCATCCAAAAACTCTCCCATGTGGACTCCGCTCATTCTTATAGTGTCCCCGTTTCCTATCTCCTCTCCCTCTGACAACTGCGGCGGAGGCGGAGTGGCAATTGACACAGAAAGACCATGGAAATTTTAAAGAAAAGATAACAATTTGACAAGAAAGAGAAGCGATGGGCAAAAACAATAAATACACAAATTTTTGTCTTTTGTGACGTATGGTTAGCATTGGCGTATGTAATATTACCAATAAAAAAAGCCTGGCACATGGCCAGGCTTTTTTGACACTCGTGAGAGTGCGTACCAAAAGCGAATTAACGCTTGGAGTACTGCGGACGCTTACGCGCTTTGTGCAGACCAACTTTCTTACGCTCAACCTTACGGGCATCGCGAGTAACAAAGCCAGCTTTACGCAGTTCAGAACGCAGGGTCTCGTCGTACTGCATCAGAGCACGAGTGATACCGTGGCGGATCGCACCAGCTTGACCGGAGATGCCACCACCGTTAACGGTGATGTACAGATCCAGTTTCTCGGTCATCTCAACCAGTTCCAGCGGCTGACGAACTACCATGCGGGCAGTCGGGCGGCCGAAGTATTGCTCCAGGGAGCGCTGGTTGATGATGATTTTACCGCTACCCGCTTTGATAAAGACGCGAGCAGTGGAGCTTTTGCGACGGCCGGTACCGTAGTATTGATTTTCTGCCATGTTGCCAGTTCCCGTTAGATATCCAGTACTTGAGGTTGCTGAGCAGCATGAGCGTGCTCTGCGCCTGCGTAAACTTTCAGCTTACGGAACATGGCACGGCCCAGCGGACCCTTCGGCAGCATGCCCTTGACGGCAGCTTCGATTACCATTTCCGGCTTGCGCTGAATCAGCTTGTCAAAGCTGATGGACTTGATACCACCCGGGAAACCGGAGTGAGCGTGGTACATTTTGTCGGTAAATTTCTTACCGGTTACGTGTACCTTCTCAGCGTTTACAACGATGATGTAATCACCGGTGTCAACGTGCGGAGTGTATTCAGCTTTGTGCTTACCACGCAGACGAGCAGCAATCTCGGTTGCGATACGACCCAGAGTTTTACCCTCTGCGTCCACAATGTACCAGTCACGTTTTACGGTTTCTGGCTTGGCAACGAAAGTTTTCATTAAGTTAAACCCAATTACCTGTTACAGACCCAATTGCTTATGGGGGCTCTCCCACAAACAACAAACGATGGCCTACCTGTACCCCTTCGAATACAAGTAAAGCTTAAAGTGTTGCTGTCTTATCGACAGCTGTAACGTGGGCCGGGCGATTATAAGTGAAGTTGCCTTAAATATCACCTGCTAATTTCACTGCCATGAAGCTAGCAAATGTCGCCCGGCCCTACCTGCCGCAGATGCCCATCCGACTGGCAGGCGCGGTATTGTGACTAAGGAAGGTGCACTCTGGCAAGGTATTCGTGCGATTGCATTTCCTGGAGCCGTGAAAGACAGCGCTTGAATTCGAAATTCAGCAGGCCATCGCCGTAGAGCGCGGCCATGGGCACCGCCGCCGACAGAATGAGTTTGACGTGCCGCTCATAGAACTCGTCCACCATGGCGATGAAGCGGCGGGCCGCATCGTCAGTGCCTGTGCCCATAGGCTGCACGTTGGCCAGCAGCACTGTGTGAAACTCCCGTGCCAGCTCTATGTAGTCCCCCTGGGATCGCGGGGTGCAGCAGAGCTGCTCGAACTCCATATAAAGCACCCCTTCCCCCACGCCCAACGCACTCAGCTGACGATGGTTGATCTCCAGGGTCGCAGCCGTGATCTGCCCCAGTCCGGTCAATTGCCCGAAATAGCGGTCCAGATTGGTCTTGGCCTGCTGATCCAGCGGGAAGTGATAGATTTCCGCCTGCTCCAGGGTGCGCAACCGGTAATCAACGCCACCATCCACATTAAGCACCTCGCAGTGGCGCTCGATCAATTCGATGGCCGGCAAGAAACGGGCCCGTTGCAGGCCGTTGCGATAGAGATCCTTGGGTGGAATGTTGGAGGTGGCCACCAGCACTACCCCATGGCCAAAGAGCTCCTGGAACAGGGTGCCCAGCAGCATGGCATCCGTGATGTCGGAGACGAAAAACTCGTCAAAGCAGATGATGTCTGTCTCGCTGGCGAGCTTGCTGGCGATGAGCTTGAGCGGATCGGCCTGACCGGTCAGCCCCTTGAGTTCGTCGTGCACCCGATGCATGAAACGGTGGAAGTGGACGCGCAGTTTGCGCTCCCCCGGCAGGCTGTCGAAAAAAGTATCCATCAGCCAGGTCTTGCCTCTGCCCACTCCGCCCCACATATAGAGACCCAGGATGGGCTCGCGGGCTTTCGGCTTTTGCAGCCAGCCCAGCAGGCCACGGGATCTGGTCGGAGTCGGGCTGGCGCACAAATCCTGATAGAGTCGCTCCAGGCGGGTCACCGCCATCGCTTGGGCCGGGTCGGCCAAAAAGCCAGGACGCTGCAAATCCTGCTGGTATTTTTGCTGCGGGGTCATCCTGTAAACCGCCTCCAAGTCCCTGAATGAGGGACAAAATGGTATCACGCTCTCGGGGTGCACGGTATAGTGCCAACGAGGCATCGCGGTCAATCCGGCCGCCTCAAATTCATCGATTTAGCTGTAACAAGGAGCTTCTATGACTCTGTTAAACGGGATCCTGCTGGCGGTAGCCGCCCTGATCATCGGCGTGTTGATCGGCCGCTTCACTGTCCGCAGCCGGGATGCCGGGCGCCTGGAGCAGGAGCTGAAAAAGGCTCACAAGGAGCTGGAAAGCTACCAGGGCCAGATCACCACCCACTTCGCCGACAGCGCCGCTCTGATGGAGCAGTTGGCTGAACAATACCAGACCCTCTATCGCCACATGGCCGAGCAGAGCAAGTTCCTCGCCAAGGCGCAAGAGCCCCTGTTCCGCGAACCTCAGGCGGAAGAAGCAACCGCTGATTCCGCCAACGAGGAGCCCGGCCAGCCACCCCGTGACTACGCTGGTGCCTCCGGCCTGCTCAAGCAGCCCGGTTAGCCTCTGGTGGAACTAATTACGCCTTATCGTGGTCAGACCTTGACGATTGCACTGCAACTTTTTCTGGGAGCTGTTTCTCATATGCGTAAATCTCTTTCTGTATTCAGTGTGTTAGCCCTCAGTGTCGGTATCGCCCTGTCCGCAGCACCGGCGCAAGCCGCCCTGCCCTTGATGGGCAACAACAACCAGGAGATGCCGAGCCTGGCCCCCGTCCTCGAGCAGGTGACCCCTGCCGTGGTCAATATCTCCGTCTCTGGCAAGAAGATCACCCGCCAGCGCCTGCCGGAACAATTCCGCTTCTTCTTCGGCCCCAACATGCCCGATGAGCAGGTGAGCGAGCAGCCGTTCCAGGCGCTCGGTTCCGGCGTCATCATAGATGCCAAGAAGGGCTACGTGATCACCAACGCTCACGTGGTTCACGAGGCGGACGAGATCAAGGTCAACCTGAAAGACGGTCGCGAATACGCGGCCAAGAAGATAGGCGAAGACAAGCAGTCCGACATCGCCTTGCTGCAAATCAAGGCGGAGGACCTGGTGCAGATCAAGTTCGCCGACTCTGACGAGCTGCGGGTCGGTGACTATGCCCTGGCCATCGGCAACCCCTTCGGCCTGGGTCAGACCGTTACCTCGGGTATCGTCAGCGCCCTGGGTCGCAGTGGCCTCAATATCGAGAACCTGGAGAACTTCATACAGACCGATGCGGCCATCAACTCGGGCAACTCAGGTGGTGCGCTGCTCAATCTACGTGGGGAGCTGATCGGCATCAACACCGCCATCCTGGGCCCGAACGGTGGCAACATCGGCATCGGCTTTGCCATCCCGTCCAACATGGTGCGCGACCTGTCCGAGCAGATCGTGAAATACGGTGAAGTGCGCCGTGGCCAGTTGGGGATCACAGGCACAGAGCTGACCACGGATATCGCCAAGTCCTTCGGCTACAACAAGAAGGATGGTGCCTTCGTCAACCAGGTCATGCCTGACTCTGCCGCCGCCAAGGCGGGCATCAAGGCTGGCGACATCATCATCAGCATAGATGGCAAGCCCATCCGCTCGTTCGGTGAACTGCGTGCCAAGATCGCCACCATGGGCGCCGACAAGCAGGTTGCACTCGGCCTCATCCGTGATGGCAAGGAGCAGACCGTCAAGGTCACCCTGAAGAAGGCCGATGACAGCGAGATCCTCGCCAGCGCCCTGCACCCGGCACTGGAAGGGGCCAAGCTCAGCACCACCACGGATCCGGTGACCGGCGTAGCGGTGGCCGACATCGATCCGCGCTCCCCTGCCGCCACCGCCGGCCTGCAGAAGGGCGACATCATCATCGGCGTCAACCGTCTGCGTATCAACTCCATGGATGAGCTGACCAAGGCCTTGAAGAACAAGCCGGAAGTCTTGGCGCTGAACATACAGCGTGGCGACTCCTCGCTCTATTTGGTGATCCGTTAAGTCCCTCACACCCGCGGCAACCGCCGCGGGTGATTTTTATCCACCGATAATGTTATTCTCTGCGCGCAGCATGTACGGACGAGAATGACATGAAAATCCCACCTTTGATCAGTTACTTGGGCAAGTCTGTCGGCTTTGGCCTCACCGTGGCTGCGCTCCTGTTGCTGCTGTTCCCCAGTTTTCGGGGCGGCGCCCCCCTGCCGGGTCTCATCACCAATTCCCGCGAGCTGAGTTTCTCCTATGCCGCACACCGCGCCGGCCCTGCCGTCGTCAACATCTACACCCGCAGTTTCGCCGGCAATCGCGGCGAGAAAGCAGAGCTGAGGCCACAGGGGCTGGGCTCAGGGGTCATCATGAACCAGCGCGGCCATGTGCTGACCAACTACCACGTCATCGCCGATGCGGACCAGATCATAGTCGCGTTGCAGGATGGCCGGGTATTCAGCGCCGAGCTGGTCGGCACCGACAAGCTGACCGATCTCGCCGTGCTCTACATAGAGTCGGACAACCTGCCGGTGATACCGCAGGATCCCGAGCGCCTACCCGACGTAGGCGATGTGGTGCTCGCCATCGGCAACCCCTACAACGTCGGCCAGACCATCACCCAGGGCATCATCAGTGCCACCGGCCGCATCGGTCTCTCCAGCATGGGGCCGGACAGCAACGGCCGGCAGGATCTGCTGCAGACAGATGCCGCCATCAACGAGGGCAACTCGGGTGGCGCCCTGGTCAATGGCCGTGGCGATCTGGTAGGCATCAACACCGCCGCCTACCACCTCAACGGCAATCAGGAGAGCTACGGCATCAGCTTCGCCATCCCCTACAAGCTGGCCAAGCGGATCATGGACGAGCTGATTGCCAATGGCCGGGTCATTCGCGGCTACCTCGGCATCTCCAGCGTCGAGATCAACCCCATAGTCGCGCGCATGATGAATCTCGGGGATCTGCAGGGTCTGGTGGTAGAGAGCCTGGATCCCGATGGTCCCGCCACCAAGGCCGGCCTCAGGCGTGGGGATGTGCTGCTCAAGATCAACGGCGAGGCCATCAGCGGCGTGCGCCCCGTGATGGACAAGATCGTCGAGAGCCGCCCCGGCACCAAGCTGACCATCTCGGTGATCCGCAATGGCAAGCCCCTGGACGTCGACGTCATCATAGAGGAAGACGTGCGCTACCAGAACCTGCCCACCAGCAGCGCATCACCCGCCAGCTGACGGCAAGGGAGTCAATAAAGGGGCCATCAAGGCCCCTTTTTCGTGCCTACCTCTCAGGCCCGTCTTCCCTGGCGTGAGATGACTCAGAGTTTCCACCAGCGCGGTACCGGTTATCACGATCAGCTCTGCCGTCATCTGTTGCGCCTCGCCGACGAGAGCCTGCAACAACTCACCATCTCCTGCGCCATCACCCTGTTGCGTCAGGCGGCTGGCCACGAGCTGTGCCAGTTTGCCAGCGATGACATCAGCCTGACCCTGGCCATGGTGGTCCGCGACATCCATGCCGAGTTACCAACCCAGGCCCCGCCGGGGGAGGAGGAGATCGCCTGCCTCGCCATCCAGATCCAGACCCGCCTAACTGCAGATCCCCCCAGCTCGGCCCGGCCATGGCCGCCAAGAGCGAGCAACTGGTTTACATCCGCTGACCTGCATTAACCAGCACTACTCCTATGATCTTCGCGGCGACCCGCAGTTGCGTGCCGACCTGCAGGCTCACATCAGTGCCATTATGCTGCGGGTCAACTACCAGATAGGCAGCCACAACCCGCTGGCGAACCACAAGAACGGGATTACGAGGGGCTGGTGCAGATCGAACTGGACTTCGTCATCAGCACAGTCAAAGTGAGCGAGAAAAACGTCCCCTTGGTACAAACCGCCCCCTTCACGACCCGTACCAGCTGGAGCAGTTCGGCAAGCTGGTACTGACCGATCGCTTCCGCCTCTACCTGCTGGACAAGTACTTCGATACCGACCACTTCATGGTGGTCACCGAGCCGCTCAGTCAGGCACAGCTGTTTGGCCGCATCTGTGACCAGCTGGAGTCCGAGTAGCAGGTAGAACCGGGCTTCAGGAGCTCGTTGCACTAGCGGGAACGAATCGTCTCCACCATGCTGGGAGAGGGCATAGCCCTGCCACACTCCCTCGGCCTGCTGGCCCGCCGCACCTTGGTATATACAGTGCTGGCCCCTCAGGGGATCGACTGGGGCAATGGCGAGACAGCCACCCTCGTCTTCGTGCTCGCCATCAGCAAGGCGGACTACGAGGAGGCGATGGGGCTCTACGATCTGTTTCTGGCGCTGATGAACGAAAAAGCCAGCAGGAATCTGCTGGCTTGTCGGGACTTTAACGACTTCAAGGCGCTGGCGCGCGCCGGGTCATGACGGCAAAGGAGGTGCCACTCACTCCTCGTTGAAGCCCGAGGTGAACAGCGCCACCACGGCGGCCAGGGCCTCCACTTCTTCGGGGCCCTCCACCTGCACCTCCACCTGCTTGCCCTGGGCGGAGTCCAGCATCAGCAGACCAATCACACTGTCCGCATCGGCCTCGATGCCGTCCTCGTTGCGCAGCAGCACATGGGCATCAAACCCCTGCACCAGCTCGAACAGCATCATGGCCGGTCTGGCATGGATTCCCAGCTTGTTTTTGACTTCTACCGAGGCGGAAACTGTCATCTGAACATCCTGTGGGTCTATCAAGCCTGTGTCGAACGCTTGTCCAGCGTGCGGTGGCGTATCTGCACGTTCTTGCCAAGCAGCCGAAATGTGCTGGCCAGCCGCTCGGCGATGAACACCGAGCGATGCTGCCCGCCGGTACAACCGATCCCAACGGTCACATAGCTACGATTGTTGCGCTCCAGGTGGGGCAACCAGGTCACCAGCATGTTCTCTATCTGCTGGATGAACAGCATCACGTCCGCCTGGGCCGAGAGGTAGTTGGCTACAGGCTCGTCCTGGCCGGTAAACGGCTTGAGCTCCGGGATCCAGTGGGGATTGGGCAGGAAACGGGCATCGAACACGAAGTCCGCATCCTTGGGGATGCCGTATTTGAAGCCGAACGACTCGAACACCAGCACCAGCTCATTCTCTTTCTTGCCGAGCACCCGGGTCTTGATGAGCTCGCTCAGGTCGTGAATGCTGAGGTTGGTGGTATCGATGCGCAGATCGGCGGTCGAGGAGAGGGGCGCCAGCAGGTGGGTTTCCTCTCGGATCGCCTCATCCAGCGACAGCTGTTTGCGGGACAGGGGGTGCAGCCGGCGGCTCTCGCCATAGCGCTTGAGCAGGGTCCCGTTGTCTGCATCGAAGAAGAAGCTGGAGAACTCCACCCGCCCTTCGTTGCGCACCTGGGTCAACAGGTTGTCCAACTTGTCTGGCTGGGTCGGCAGGTTGCGCACGTCTATGCTGACCGCCAGCTTGTCATACTGGCTCTCCACCGAGACGATCAGCTGGGGCAGCAGATTGACCGGCAGGTTATCCACGCAGTAGTAACCCAGATCCTCCAGCACCCTCAGGGCTACCGTCTTACCGGAGCCCGAACGACCGCTTACCACTATTAACTGCATCTTGTCCCCTCACGCCAACGTGGCTGCGTCAGACCCGGCATCAGGCCGAGGTCATGATCTGATAGAGTTCTTCATCGCTGGTCGCCTGGCGCAACTGGCGACAGACGGCCTTGTCACCCAGCTTGGATGCCATCAGGGAAAGGGTCTTGAGATGCTGCTTGCACTCGCTTTCCGGCACCAGCAATGCAAAGAGCAGGTCAACCGGTTGATTGTCGATAGCATCGAAAGGGATGGGTTCAGAGAAGGTCATCAGCACGGCGGTCGGCGCAAAGGCGTCGTCGATCCGGCCGTGGGGAATGGCAATACCGGCACCGATCCCGGTACTGCCCATCTTTTCCCGCGCCAGCAGGCTTTCAAACAGCACCTGGCGGGAGGCGCCGAGGCGCTCTGCGGCCAGCTCACTGATGATCTCGAGGGCGCGTTTCTTGCTGGTACAAGGGACCGCACTCTTGGTGCAGTCCCGACTCAGTATGTGTTCAAGTTGCATAGTTATTTTTGATTTAACTTATCTTTGTGCTTGATGATCTGCCGATCCAGTTTATCCAGCAGGGTATCAATCGCCGCATACATGTCGGCATGCTGCGAATTGGCGAACACCTCTCCCCCGCTGACATGCAGCTTGGCTTCGGCGATCTGGTTCAGTTTTTCGACGCTCAACACCACATGTACGTTGTTGATATGGTCAAAGTGACGCTCGAGTTTGGCAAATTTGTTATTCACATAATCACGCAGAGCTTCGGTAATCTCGACATGGTGTCCGGTCAGGTTAATTTGCATAACGTCTTCCTTTTGTTTGCCTAAACCAGGCGTTTGCGCTGATTGGATGGCGGGATCAACAAGGATTCACGGTACTTTGCGATCGTGCGTCTCGCCACCATAATACCCTGTTCGGCCAGCAAATCCGCGATCTTGCTATCACTAAGCGGTTTGGCCGGGTTTTCGGCCGTCACCAGCTTCTTGATCAGGGCACGAATTGCGGTCGATGAGCACTCTCCTCCTCCCTCCGTGTTGACATGACTGGAGAAAAAAAACTTCAGTTCAAAGATGCCACGGGGCGTATGCATGTACTTCTGGGTCGTCACCCGTGAAATCGTCGACTCGTGCATCTCCACCGCCTCGGCGATGTCGTTGAGTACCATGGGCTTCATGGCCTCTTCACCGTACTCGAAGAAACCCTGTTGCTGCTCGACTATGCAGCTTGCCACCTTGAGCAGGGTGTCGTTTCGACTCTCCAGACTCTTGATGAACCACTTGGCTTCCTGCAAATGGGAACGAATGAACTGAGTATCCGTGCTGCTGCGGGCATTGCGTGCCATTGCCGCATAGGCCTCGTTGACACGAATGCGCGGCGCCGAATCCGGGTTGAGTTCAACCACCCACTTCGCCCCCTTCTTGACCACGGAAACATCCGGGATCACGTATTGCGATTCGCTCTGGATGATGCCATTACCGGGTCTGGGCTCCAGCTGCTGGATGAGATCCAGTACCTCCTTGAGGTCGCTCTCCTTGAGCCGGGTCTTGCGCGCCAGGGTGCGGTAGTCACGGTTGCCGAGCAAGTCCATGTGCTCGCGGATCACCTCCCTTGCCTCATTGAGCCAAGGCAGATCCGGCGAATACTGGCCAAGCTGGATCAACAGACACTCCTGTACCGAGCGAGCGGCGATGCCAACCGGATCGAAATGCTGCACCCGCTTGAGCACGGCTTCCACTTCATCCAGTTCAACTTCTACCTCTTCACTGCTGACTGCAGCCTGAATATCTTCGAGAGAAACGGTCAGGTAGCCAGACTCATCGATGGCATCGATGATGGCGAGGGCAATCGCGGCATCCAGATCACTGAACGGCGTCAGTCGCATCTGCCACAACAGATAATCCTGCAGATTTTCGGTGGTTTCCCCCTGATAGACACTGTCTTCCCCGTCATGGATGGGGCCAGCGCTCTGAGCCGTGCCGGCGGAATAGACCTCATCCCAGGTAGTGTCCACCGGCAGTTCATCCGGCATCTTGTCCTGTGCCATTGCGTCACTGGAGTCGAGTTGACTGGCGTCCTGGAGTTCTATCGGACTGGTTTCGTGCGCCTCATTCTCCTCCTGCTCCAGCAAGGGGTTATTATCGAGCGCTTGCTGAATTTCCTGCTGGAGTTCCAGGGTGGAGAGCTGGAGCAGACGAATCGCTTGTTGTAATTGTGGCGTCATGGTCAGGGACTGGCCGAGACGCAACTGTAATGTCGGCTTCATCTACGTCGGGATATCCTTATGTTCAGCGAGGCGGTCACCTAACAAAAATGAGGGGTGCCCCCTTACTATAGACTGAATTGATCGCCCAAATAGACGCGCTTCACCTGCTCATCGGCGAGGATGTCGGCCGGTGCCCCCTCGGCAATCATCTTGCCGTGGCTGACGATGTAGGCCTTCTCGCACACATCCAACGTCTCTCTGACGTTATGATCCGTGATAAGCACGCCCAGCCCTCTTTCCTTCAGATGCTGGATGATCTTCTTGATGTCTATGACCGAAATAGGATCAACACCTGCAAAGGGCTCATCCAACAGGATGAATCGCGGCTCTGCCGCTAGCGCACGGGCGATCTCGACACGGCGCCGCTCCCCTCCCGACAGGCTCTGACCCAGGCTGTCGCGAATATGGGTGATGTTGAACTCTTCCAGCAACTGCTCGACCTTATCCTCCCGCTCCTCGCGGCTCAACCCCTTACGGGTCTGCATGACCCCCATCAGGTTGTCGAACACAGACAAGCGTCGGAAGATGGAGGCTTCCTGGGGCAGGTAACCGATACCATTGCGGGCGCGAATATGCATGGGCTGCAGGCTGATGTCCTGCTCATCTATGGTGATGAGACCCGCATCCCGCTGCACCAGGCCCACGATCATGTAGAAGGAGGTGGTCTTGCCAGCACCATTCGGGCCGAGCAGCCCCACTATCTGGCCGGTGCCCACTTCCAGGCTCACGTCGCTGACCACCATGCGGCGCTTGTAGCTCTTCTGCAAACCCGTTGCTTTTAACACTGCCATGGCTTCTGTTTCCTACTTCTTCTGATCGGCGGGTTTGTCGAAGTTTTCTACCTGATCCGGCAGGAACACCGTCTTGACGCGCTGGGTGGGTCCCTTGCTTTCGGCGATCATCTTCTGTTTGACAATGTCGTAGCGGATGAGGTCACCGGTGACTTGGCTGTCTTCCTGCTTGAGCTGACCGTTGCCGGTGATGGTGACCAGCCGGTTCTTCAGCTCATAGCGAATGCTGTTGCCGTGGGCGTTTACCGGCTTGCCATTGTCCAGGATCTGGAAGAAGGTGGCGGGGTTCCCATAGGCGGTCATGACCTCGGCCCCTTTCTCGCCGGAGCGGATCACCACCACCTTGTCGGCCTTAATCTTGATGGTGCCCTGAGTGATGATGACATCATCACTGAAGGTGATACGGTTGTCCTGCATCTCGGCCACTTGCTTGACCGCATCCACGTAGACCTTCTCGGCAAAGTCGGACTCTTTGGCATTCACCGCACTGCACAACAGCAGGGACGCGAGGGCCAGATTAACGTTTTTCATTGAAATAAGTGGCATGGCCTTTATCCAGTAATTCGAAATATTTACGTTCCAGATGGCCCTTCAGGCCAACGCCCTCGGTCTGGAATTCCTGACCCACTATGCTGATGTGCTGGTTGCTTCTCACATCCTGGGTCACCAGATCCAGCTCCAGATAGGGGGTATCCAGCGTGGAGATGAAGGACGCCGGCAGCAGGCCGTCCAGATGTACCTTGTCGCGCAGTATCACGTTGTCATCGGTATTGAGCACCCCGGTCTCGGCCGTGACCTTCCATTCGGCCTCCCCCTGCTCATCGAACATGTAGACCACCGGCTTGTTGAAAGTGGCCTGCTCGAGGATCTGGTAATACTCCGCATACTCGGACTCCAACCGCTCGGTCCTTTTGCCCTGCTCGTTGAAGCGGGTGGTGACCAGATTTTTGGCGGTAAAGTCTGGTTGATAGTTCTCTACCTTGGCAGTCGGCTCAGGTACCAGCTCGATCTCGCCGAGCTGCCAGGCGGCGAGTGCAACCAAGAACAGCAGGGCGAACAACAGGGTCTGTCTGCTCATACCGAGGCCTCGGGTTGGTAGTCGCCCAGGCCCTGCGCCTGCAGGATGAGATCGCACACCTCGCGCACCGCGCCCACCCCCCCCCCGAGGCGGGTCACCAGATCGGCACGAGCCAGCACCAGCGGATGGGCATCCGCCACCGCAATGCCGAGGCCACAGGCCTGCATCACCGGCAGATCTATGGTGTCATCCCCCATGTAGGCGGCTTGCGACGCCTCCAGACCGAGCTTGGTCAGCAGTGCCTCGAAGTGGGGCAGCTTCTGATCCGCCCCCTGTATCAGGTGCCGCACCCCCAGGCCTCTCATCCGATCGCTGACGATGCGGGAGTTGCGCCCCGTGATGATGGCAATCTCGATGCCAGCGTTAAGCAGGGCACGCATGCCAGCGCCATCGCGGGTGCAGAAGGTTTTCAGCTCTTCACCCTGGTTGCCCATATAGATGAAGCCATTGGAGAGCACCCCATCCACGTCACACACCAGCAGGCGGATCTGCGCCGCCTTCTCGTACTGGCTGCGCGTCACCGGACCATAGAGGGTCGGTACGTCTTGCATCAAATCACCCCGGCTCTCAGCAGGTCGTGCATGTTGAAGGCGCCAAGTGGCCGCCGCTCTTCATCCACCACCAGCAATCCGTTAATCTTTCTGGTTTCCATCAGTTTGACGGCCTCGGCCGCCATCATCTCAGGCCCTACGGTAACACAGTTGACCGTCATGACGCGGCTGATAGGGGTGTGGTGAATATCCACCTGCAGATCCAGGATCCGGCGCAGGTCGCCATCGGTGAACAGACCGGCCAATCGGCCATCAGCATCAACAACGGCGGTCATACCCAGCCCCTTGCGGCTCACTTCCAGCAGCGCCTGGCTGATGGTGGCATCTATCCCTACCTGGGGCAACAGGTCCCCGCGGTGCATCAGATCGCCGACCCGCAGCAACAGCCGCTTGCCCAGCGACCCGCCCGGATGCGAAAGCGCGAAGTCATCGGCGGTGAAACCACGTGCCTCCAGCAGAGCCACGGCCAGGGCATCCCCCATCACCAGCGTCGCCGTGGTGCTTGAGGTCGGGGCCAACCCCAGCGGACAGGCCTCTTTCTCCACCTTGATGCACAGGTGCACGTTGGCCTCCTTGGCCATGGTGGAGGTCGGGTTGCCGGTCATGCAGATGAGCGGAATGCCGCGACGCTTGAGCACCGGCAACAGGGCCAGGATCTCGTCGCTCTCGCCGGAGTTGGAGATGGCGATGATGAGGTCGCCGCCGGAGATCATCCCCAGATCTCCGTGGCTGGCTTCGCCAGGGTGGAGGAAGAAGGCGGGTGTCCCGGTGCTGGCCAGGGTCGCGGCAATCTTGTTGCCGACATGACCCGACTTGCCCATACCGGTGACCACTATCTTGCCGGCACAGCACAGCACCATCTCGCAGGCGCGCTCGAAGGTCTCATCGAGGTATTGGTAGAGCCCATCGATGGCTTGTTTTTCTATGTCCAGCACCGCGCGGGCACTGCGACGGAAATCGAACAATTCAGACACTTTTTCAGGCTTTACAGACATAAAGGCACAGCTCCGGGCCGAAATTTGCTGCGGGATTATAAAAAAGTCTGCCGAGATAAGCGAATCGGATGCGGGACGGTCTGCCACTGATGCAAGTTGTTACATAAAACTGTCGCGTATTTGGGGGGCAAACCCGCTCAATAGTTGTTCCTTGCTGTTGCTTAGACCTAGACTAGCCCATAAAATTCGCTCTTCATTTATACCGGATGGACATTTGTTTGAACGATGACCTGATCACCATCTCCGACCTGACCTTCAGTCACGGAGATCGGTTGCTGTACGACAGGATCAACCTGACCATTCCCCGTGGCAAAGTCACCGCCGTCATGGGGCCAAGCGGGATCGGCAAGACCACCTTGCTGCGCCTGATCGGTGGCCAGCTGAAGCCTGAGTCCGGTCATATTCTGTTTGACGGGGAAGACATCCCCACCCTCTCCCGCGGCCGTCTGTATGAGGTGCGCAAGCGGATGAGCATGCTGTTCCAGAGCGGCGCCCTGTTCACCGGCATGACGGTGTTCGACAACGTGGCCTTCCCGCTGCGGGAACACTCCGGTCTGCCGGAGGAGTTGATCCACACCATCGTCATGATGAAGCTGCAGGCGGTGGGCTTGCGCGGCGCGGCCAGACTGATGCCGTCCGAACTCTCCGGCGGCATGGCCCGCCGTGCTGCCCTGGCCAGATCCATCGCGCTGGATCCGGATCTCATCATGTATGACGAGCCCTTTGTCGGCCAGGATCCCATCACCATGGCGGTGCTGGTCAAGCTCATCAAGGAACTCAACGATGCCCTCGGCATCACCTCCGTCATCGTCACCCATGATGTGAAGGAAGTGCTGAGCATCGCCGACTACGCCTACATCATCGCCAACCGCAGGGTGGTGGCACAGGGCACGCCGGAGCAACTGCGTGAGGAGCACAATCCCGAGGTCGAGCAGTTCCTCAAGGGATTGCCCGATGGTCCTGTTCCGTTTCATTTTCCGGCAGGTGATCTGCTACAGGATCTGTGATGTTAATAAGTCAGATAAGCAAGCTGGGTCGAAGCGGAGTACGTTTCATCAGCGCCGTCGGCCGCGCCACCATCATGCTATTTCATGCGCTGGCGGGCAAACCTGAGCCCCGCAAGCACTTCCCCCTGCTGATACAGCAGCTCTATGTGGTGGGTGTACAATCGGTCGCCATCATACTGGTGTCTGGCCTCTTCATCGGCATGGTGCTCTCCTTGCAGGGTTACAACGTACTGAAGGATTTCGGCGCCGAGCAGAGTCTGGGGCCCCTGGTCTCCCTCTCCCTGCTGCGGGAGCTGGGCCCTGTGGTCACCGCCCTGCTGTTTGCCGGACGTGCGGGCTCGGCCCTCACCGCCGAGATCGGCCTGATGAAGGCGACCGAGCAGCTTTCCAGCCTCGAGATGATGGCGGTGGATCCCCTGCGCCGGGTGGTGGCGCCTCGCTTCTGGGCAGGGGTCATCAGCATGCCGTTACTGGCCTTCATGTTCAGCCTGATCGGCATCTTTGGCGGCAAACTGGTTGGGGTAGACTGGCTGGGTGTGGATGAAGGCAGCTTCTGGTCTGCCATGCAGGCCTCCGTCGACTGGCAGGACGACATCATGCAAGGGGCCATCAAGAGTGTGATCTTCGCCCTGGTGGTCACTTGGATCGCGCTCTTCAATGGCTATGATGCCAAGCCGACCTCGGCCGGGATCAGTCAGGCGACGACCCGTACCGTGGTCCACTCATCCCTGGCCGTGCTCGGTCTGGATTTTATACTCACCGCAGTCATGTTTGGATAAGGGAAAGATGAAGTTCAGCAAAGTAGAATTCCTGGTCGGTGCCTTCATGCTGGCTGGCATCGCAGCCATTCTGGCGTTGGCACTGCAAGTGGCGGGATTGAGTTTCAAACCGGAAGGAGAAACCTATACCCTGCGCGCCCATTTCGATAATATCGGCGGCCTGAAAGTACGCTCGCCGGTCAAGGTCGGCGGCGTCGTCGTCGGTCGAGTCAGCGACATCACGCTGGATGCCAAGAGTCAGGTTCCCGTCGTCTCCCTGCAGATGCAGAAGAGTGCCGGCGAGTTCTCAGAAACCAGCTCGCTCTCCATCCTGACCTCGGGTCTGCTCGGCGAGCAGTATGTCGGCCTGGCTCCGGGCTTCACCGATGAAGAGATGGGCACCAGCATGCTCAAGGATGGCGACATGATCGAAGACACCAAATCCGCCATCGTGCTGGAAGATCTGATCGGCAAGTTCTTGTACAGCCAGTCTTCCCCGAGCACCGATACGCCAGCAACCAAGGAGTAACCATGTTCAAGAAGATCGCCCTGCTGCTGGGCCTGATGACCAGCATGCTGTTTTCCGTCTCCGCCCTGGCAGCGGTCAATGCCGCCGACCCCTATGCCCTGGTGGATCAGGCTGCCCAGCAGACCTTCGCCCGCCTGAAGGCGGACCAGTCCCAGGTCAAGAGCAACCCGGACCACCTGCGGGTGATCATTCGCGAAGAGCTGCTCCCTTATGTGGACAATCGCTTCGCCGCCTACAAGGTGCTCGGCAACCAGATCAAGGAGACCACCCCGGCCCAGCGCGATGCCTTCGTCCAGGTCTTTACTGAATACATGGTGAGCTCCTATGCCGATGCCCTGGCCCATTTCGACAAGCAGACCGTCAAGGTCCAGCCGGGCAAAGCGCCCGGTGACAGCAACATCACCGCCGTCAACGTCAGCGTGAAAGAGGCCGGCAAGCCGGACATCTTCCTCGAGTTCAAGCTGCGCAAGAACAACAAGACCGGTGAGTGGAAGGCCTTCGACATGGTCGCCGAGGGGATCAGCCTGCTCTCCGCCAAGCAGAGCGAGCTCGGTGGCCTCATTCGCCAGAACGGCATAGATGCGGTGATCGCCCAGTTGCGCGAGCACAATGCCAAGCCGCTGGTGCTCAAGTCATGACACTCCATGGGGAGCTGCAGGCGCCGCAGGTCAACGCCCTGTGGCAACGGCGATCCGAGTGGTGGCAAGATGATGCGCTCGATATGAGCGGGGTCACCACCCTGGATTCCGCCGGCCTGGCCCTGCTGGTCAAGTGGGCCAAAGCCACTCTGGTACGGGGAGGCACGCCGCAACTGGTGGGCGCCTCCACTGATTTTTATACCCTGGCCAACCTTTACGGGGTGGCCAGTCTGTTTCAACCCACCCCGCCCAACACCGAGGACGCATAATGCAAGTCTCTGAAATTGAAGCGATACTCCTTGAGGCTTTGCCATTGTCCGAAGTCCATGTCAAAGGCGACGGCAGTCACTATCAAGTGATTGCGGTCGGCGACATGTTTGACGGCATGAGCCGGGTCAAGAAGCAGCAGGCCATCTATGCCCCGCTGATGGACAAGATCGCCAGCAACGCCATCCACGCCCTCTCCATCAAGGCCTTTACCGATGCCGAATGGAAGCGCGAACGTAAATTTCTACTGCCCTCCTGATTTGGTATCTAAGTAAATGGACAAATTCAAGATCACCGGCCCCTGCACCCTCTCCGGTGAAGTGACCATCTCCGGCGCCAAAAACGCCGCCCTGCCGATCCTGTTCGCCACCCTGCTGTGCGACGAGGAGATCCAGCTTTCCAATGTGCCGCGCCTCAAAGACGTGGGCACCACCCTCAAGCTGCTGGAGATGCTGGGCGCCAGCACCAAGGTCAACGGCAACGTGACCGTGCTGACCGGCGCCGTGAACAACCACGTCGCCCCCTACGAGCTGGTGAAGACCATGCGCGCCTCCATCCTGGCGCTGGGCCCGCTGGCCGCCCGTTTTGGCGCGGCTGACGTCTCCCTGCCCGGCGGCTGCGCCATCGGTGCCCGCCCGGTCAACCTGCACGTGCACGGCCTCGAGCTGATGGGCGCCAAGATCGCCATCGAAGATGGCTACATCAAGGCCCGTGTCGACGGTCGCCTCAAGGGTGCCCACATCCTGATGGACATGATCTCCGTCACCGGCACCGAGAACCTGATGATGGCCGCCACCCTGGCCGACGGTCGCACCGTGATCGAGAACGCCGCCCGCGAGCCGGAAGTGGTCGATCTCGCGAACTTCCTAAACGCCCTGGGCGCCAAGATCCAGGGTGCGGGTACCGACACCCTGACCATCGACGGGGTCGAGCGTCTGCACGGCGGCAGCTACAGCGTCCAGCCAGATCGCATCGAGACTGGCACCTTCCTGGTAGGCGCCGCTGTCACCGGGGGCAAGATCACCTGCCGCAAGACGGACCCTTCCCTGCTGGAAGCCGTCCTCGTCAAGCTGGAAGAGGCCGGTGCGCTCATCGAGAAGGGGGAAGACTGGATCTCCCTCGACATGACGGGCCGCACCCTCAAGCCGGTCACCATCAAGACGGCTCCCTACCCGGCCTTCCCGACCGACATGCAGGCGCAGTTCACCGTACTGAACGCCGTGGCCAAGGGTACCGGCATGGTCACCGAGACCATCTTCGAGAACCGCTTCATGCACGTGCCCGAGCTGGTACGTATGGGCGCGGACATCGAGCTGCAGGGCAACGTGGCCATCTGCCGCGACACCGAACAACTCAAGGGTGCCCAGGTGATGGCAACCGATCTGCGCGCCTCCGCCAGCCTGGTCCTCGCCGGCTTCGTGGCCGAGGGCACCACCATGGTCGAGCGCATCTATCACATCGACCGTGGCTATGAAGACATAGAGCACAAGCTGCAAGGCCTGGGCGGATGCATAGAGCGTATCAAGGCGTGATCGTCACTCCCTGCCGATGAGCAATAAAAAGGCCCCCTCGCCAAGCGAGGGGGCCTTTTTCATTTCCGGGGTCTGGCGATTCAGTGCCCCGCCAGCTTCATCTGCTCGACCAGCACAGAGCCCGTCTTGAGGCTGGAGCGCTCGTCCTCGTCATTCCCCACCGCCACCAGGGTGCTGAACATGTCGGCCAGGTTGCCGGCTATGGTGATCTCCTCAACCGGATAGAGGATCTCGCCATTCTCCACCCAGAAACCGGCGGCGCCGCGGGAGTAGTCACCATTGACGATATTGACCCCCTGCCCCATCAGCTCGGTCACCAGCAGGCCTGTGCCCATCTCCTTGAGCATGCCCTGGAAGTCCTGGCCGGTATTGGAGACCTGCCAGTTATGGATGCCACCGGCGTGGCCTGTGGTGGTCAGCCCCAGCTTGCGCGCCGAGTAGGAGGTAAGCAGCCAGCTCATCAGCTCGCCATTGCGCACTATGTCCATGTCGCGGGTGCGTACCCCTTCACCGTCGAACGGGGTACTGGCGAGCCCCCCCAGCAGGTGGGGGAACTCCTGAATGCTGAGCCACTCGGGCAGGATCTGTTTGCCCAGCTTGTCCAGCAGGAAGCTCGACTTGCGATAGAGGTTGCCGCCGCTGATGGCCATCACCAGATGACCCCACAGACCGGCGGCGGTGTCGGGATGAAACAGCACGGGGGCGTGGCGGGTGCTGATCTTGCGGGCCCCCAGACGGGAGACGGTGCGCTTCACCGCCTCGTCGGCGATGCGCTGCGGGCTCCAGAGGCCGGAGAGGGCGCGACTGGAGGAGTAGCCATAGTCCCGCTGCATGTCGCCATCCTGCTCGCCAATCAGCACGCAGCTCAGAGAGTTGCGCGATGCCGCATAGCCTTTGACGAAGCCATGGCTGTTGCCATAGACCTTGACCCCCAGATGGCTTGAAAAGCTGGCGCCATCGGAGTGCTTGATGCGGGCATCACGCCCCAGGGCAAGCCGCTCGCACTCGATAGCCAGCTCGATGCCACGCTGGGGATCCAGTTCGATGGAGTGACAGAGTTGCAGATCCGGGGCATCCCAGGCCAGCAGTTCGGCATCCGCCAGACCGGCATACTCATCGGGGGAGGTGTGGCGGGCAATCTCCATGGCCGCTTCGACGGCGGCACGAATGGCCGGCTTGCCGAGATCAGTGGTCGAGGAGGATCCCTTGCAGCCATTGCGATAGACGGCGATGCCGAGCGCTCCATCCTTGTTGAACTCGATGCTTTCCAGCTCACAGCCCCGGGTATTCACCGACAGCCCGGTCTGCTTGCTGATGGAAACTTCCGCAAGCCCGGCCCCCAACCCCTTGGCTATCTCCAGGGCCTCGGCGACCACCGCCTCGAGATGGGCTTGATCCTGGCGAATTTGATCTTGCTGGTCCATAACTCACATCTGTATGAAGGAAGGAAAGGGGCTAAGCATATCAGACCCCTGCGCCCAGCGGGAGAAGCTGGTAACATATCCCCCAACGCGAATGACAGGAATCAGAGACCGATGAGTCAGTATCAAGACGACAACGAATTGGACGATTGGGGTCCCAGCAAGAGCCAGCTCAAGCGCGACGCCGAGGCACTGCAGAAACTGGGGGCCGAGATCGTCTCCCTGAGCCACAGCGAGCTGGAACGGATCCCGCTGGATGAAGAGCTGGCCGAAGCCGTCGAGCTGGGCCGCAAGCTCAAGCCCAAGAAGGACGAGTCCTTCCGCCGCCACCTGCAGTTCATCGGCCGCCTGATGCGCAGCCGGGATATAGAGCAGATCGAGGAAGCCCTCTCCATCATCAAGATGCGTCACTCCACCGTGAATGCCCGCCTGCACCGGCTGGAGCAGTGGCGTGAGCGCCTGATCACCGAGGGCGACAGCGCCCTCAACGAACTGATGTCCCAGTTCCACGAGCTGGATCGCCAGAAACTGCGCCAGCTGATCCGCACCGCCAACAAGGAGCGGGAGCTGAACAAGCCGCCGGTGGCCTATCGCGAGATGTACCAATACCTGCGCGGCGAGATCGAAGACCAGCTGTAAGCCATGACGGCCTGTGGCTGACAGAAACGAAAACGGGGCCAATCTGGCCCCGTTTTTTTATGCGCCGTCAGCTACCCGGCAAACACTGGGTGTGAGTACCCGGTTGCAGATAAGGCACCAGCAAGGGCGCCATCCCCTTGAGAACCTGTACCGGCAGTGCCGAGGTGAAGCGGAACTTGTCGGACTGGCTGCCGGGCACATAGGCCGTCAGGGTACCAAAGTGATCATCCCCTATGTAGAAGACAAAGGTCGCGGTCCGGTTACGCGCCAGTGAGCTGGTGACATTGCCGTAGCGGCCGACCGTCTCGATCCTGTTGTCCCCCGTCCCCGTCTTGCCCCCCAACGACAGCACAGTGCCATCCTGCAAGGCAAAGGCACCGGCGATGCGCCGCGCTGTTCCCCCCTCAACCACCTTGGACAAGGCATTGCGCAGGGCGTTGGCCACCTCGGCAGGCATCACCCGAACACCCTGGGTGTTGGCCGGTTCGAACACGGTGGCGAAGGGCGTGTCCTTGGCGAAGGAGAGATGCTCGATCCGCAGGGTCGGTGCACGCATGCCGCCGTTCTGGATGATCCCCATCAATTCCGCCAAGGCAGCAGGCCTGTCTCCCGAGCTACCCAGTGCGGTCGCCAGGGAGGGAACCAGGTGATCAAACGGATAGCCCAAACGCGCCCAGCGCTGATGGATGTCGAGGAAGGCCTCGACCTCCAGCATGGTGCGGATCCGGCTATCCCGGGCACTGCGATGGCGGGTCTTGAACAGCCAGCTGTAGACCTCCTGACGCTCATCCCGGCTGGCCGCAACCGCATCGGCAAAGGTGGCCTTGTCAAACTCCCTGAGATAGGAGAGCAACCACAGCTCCAGCGGGTGGACGCGGGCGATATAGCCTTGATCCGGCAGTGAATACTTACCAGGACCATAACTGGTATAGAGCTGCTCGACTCGCTTGTCGCTCAGCTTGTCCCGCGGCAGGCGCTTCACCAGGAAGGCTGCAAAGTCGGCCTGTGACGCTTCCGGCATCAGGTAGCGATGCACGGCCGCGAGGCGCACCGCGCTGGGTTTGAGACCATCGAGGAAAGTATCGAGTTGCTCATCCGTGGTCTTGCCGCGATATTTACGCCAGAAGCGCAACAGATAGGTCTGCCCCTCCTTGTCGGCAAACTTGGCCAGATACTCGGTACGACGGGGATCCTTGTCATCCTTGAGCAGCTGGGCACGGTTGCCTTCCTTGTAGAGGCTGTAGCGCACTATGTCCCGCATCAGCCGTACGAAGGGCAGGTTGATGGATTCACGCAAGGCGTCGCGGATAGGCGGAATGCGGCCATTGTCTTCCTTGCGGAAGTTGTTGAAGGTGTGCATGCCACCACCGGTGAAGAAGCCCTCGTAGGGGCTGGCGGAGTATTTGCGATCCAGCGCAGCCTCCAGCATCACGGGCAGGCTCTTGTCCTTGGCACTCATCAGGTAGGCGATGGCCCAACGGCTGATGTTGTCCTGATCGGAGACCTCTATCTTGCGCAGGCTCTCGGCCGGCATGTTCCCGTAGCTGTCATGCAGCTCGGTCACTATCTCCAGATAGGTGGTCAGCACCCGCAGCTTGGCGGTTGAGCCCAGCTCCAGCTTGCTGCCCTCATTGATGTCGAACGGCTGATCCGTGTTGTCGGTCTGCACCCGCACCTTGACCCCTTCCGGCGTCTTCTCGAACAGGGTAAAGCTGTATTTCACGTCCCCCGTCTTCTCCGGCGAGAGCAGGCGCTCACCAAACAGCCCGACCTGGGCGGCGAATGTGGGGTCTGCCAACTGCTGCAGATAACGGGAGACGTCATTTTGCAGCGGCATGTTGAGGGTCGTATCCGCCGTCAGATCCATGCGGTCCAGATCATAGAGCTGAACCCCGAGCTGGCGACTGAGGCGGGTGCGCGCGACCTGCAACCCCTTGTTGTTATTGACCCGGGTGATCGCCGGCGCCTGCAGGAAGTCGCGGAACGCAAGCTTGGCCTTGAGTGCCGACTCCATCAAGGGCGGCGTGATCATGCCCTCCTGCACGAACAGACGCAGGTAGCTGTCCGTCAGGGTCGACAGCGCCTCCCGTCCCTGGGCCAGATAGTAGGAGGGGCGACGGTGGGCAATCATCAGGGAGACCACCTGGCGCAGCGCCAGCCCCTGCTCGGCCAGGGTGGCGTCCTGATTGCGCGCGGGATCCAGCAGGCGATTCACCTCGTCCACATTGGCACCGAACCAGACCCAGAGACCATCTCCCAGGCCGTGCACCTCGCCATAACCCGGGGCGGCGGAGAGCGGCACCGAGTTGAGGTAAGCCCAGGCCACCAGTTTGCGTGCTTCCAGGGTCTCTGGCCCCAATCGATAGGCTCGTACGCTGGCCGAAACCATCTGGCGGATCTTCTCGGTGGGGGACAGGGTCAGACCATCAGGGGAGTGACGATACTTCTCCACCTGGGTCGCCAGCGTACTGCCCCCGGCGGATTGGTCCTGCATGTCCAGCGCCTTGCCCACCTGGGACAGCGCCGCCTTGGCAAAACGGGGCCAGTCTACCGCCGGGTTGGCGAGCGGCTGCTCGTTGCTCAACAGCTCCCGGTTCTCGATAAACAGCAGGGACTGGATGACCAAGGGGGGAATAGAGTTGAAATCAGGGTAGTAATGGGTCGGGTACTTGTATTGATAGAAAGGCTCGGCACGGCAGTCGTGCAGAGTCAGCCCCGCCTGCACCTTCTCGGTATAGGGGACGAAGAAACCATGGCTGGCGTAGTTGTATAGGGCATCGGAGAAACGCACCTGCTCGCTCACCTGATAACCACGCTGGATGAGACGCTCCTGGATCATGGGCATCAGCACATAACCGAGTCGCTTGTCGAAGGGGCCATCATCCGGGAAGGTAATCTGCTTGCTGGGACCGGGTTCCAGCTCATAAGTCAGCTTGGCGGCATAACGGGAGATCTCCTGCGACTGCAATCGGGAGGTCTTCATTTCATAACCGACCAGGGCGATCACGGCAGCCAGGCAAAGCAAAAAGATGAAACAGAACAACCAGCGCCACCAGGGGCGACGCTTGCGCTGATATTGCCCGTCCGCATGCGGTACGGATGAATCCTGAGATGCCACTTTGTTCGAATCCGTCTGTTTTGATGCGCCCATATCAGCCCCACCATGGTTGCGCAATTTATTGTCTTTTAATCAAGCTTAGTCGTTTCAAGTCAAGGGCTTGAAAACTATTGACCGCTTTGCAGCGATGTTAACAGGGCGATTGTAAAAATGGGAGCCGATTGTTGCAGTGCGGCGAGAGATCCGAGCTGCCGAGTGGAAATGAAACACCGGCTGTAAGCCGGTGTTCGGGAATGGCGGTGTGAGCTTATTTGCTGGTGCTCATGCCCTTCAGCTTGGTGCTCAGCTCCTTGCGCTCCTTGGAAAGCTCGGCATTCTTGATGATGTGATCATCAACACGTTCTTCGTAATCGGTGCGCATGTTGGCGATGATGGCCTGCACTTCGTCGATGCTCATGCCTGGCTTGATATAGTCGCTCAGGTTGTCGAGCAGCAACACCCGCTTCTGGTTGTCACGGATCTTCTTCTCGTTGTCCGCGATTTCACGCTTGAGCTTGTTCTGACGACGGGACATACGCACATATTCCAACACATCGCTGAAAGTAGACTTGTTTACTTGTTCCATATCGGTACCACTGACTGAAGGTGAATGAAAACGGGTGGGGTGATCTCATACCAGATAAAGAAGCAAAGGCATGGTATGGGCAAACCCGCAATGCCCTTTACTCTACCGAGTTATGATGCAGATACAACCCCAATTGCAGGCCTGACGCCGGGTTTCAGCAGGATAGCACCGCGTGAGGAATCAAATGGAAAACCGGTGAGAGTACAGATTCAGGAGTGGGCTGTATACAAGGCCTCCGCACCGGAGATAGTGAGATCCAACTGGTGATTCAGCTAATGAACGAAAAGGGGGTCAGACGAGATCTCGGCACGCAGCGTGCAGAATTTTGGAAAGCGCTGTGCAATAAAAAACCCCGCTCAGTGAGCGGGGTTTCTTGTATTGGGTGCCTGGCAGTGTCCTACTCTCGCATGGCG
>RCUN01000107.1_pt1 | contig 90593 bp, 70 predicted proteins | sample 2166181 | NCBI WGS metagenome assembly RCUN01 (sample SAMN09932603, study PRJNA488358) | compost metagenome | feature: garden; material: soil; isolation source: compost soil in crotononitrile-enriched culture | place: Germany: Experimental Botanical Garden Goettingen | collected 2016-01-27 | reverse complement strand
CAACCCGGCCAATCTGCCAACCGTCAGCATCGGCGTGTTTGCCGGTAACGACATTATCGACGGCGCCGAAGTGAAAACCGCCCAGACCCTGTCTGGCACCACCACCCAAGTGGAAGCGGGCCAGACCGTCACCATCACCCTGAACGGTAAAACCTACACCGCTACCGTCTTGGCGGATGGATCCTGGAGCACCAGCGTACCGGCTGCCGATCTGGCGCTGTTGGCTAACGGCCAGACCACCATTACCGCCACCGTCAGCGACAGCGCCGGTAACCCGGCCAGCGCCAATCATGACGTAACCGTCGATACCGATCTCAGCGGGCTGTCTATCGCCGTGATCGCCGGTGACGACAAACTCAGCCTGGCGGAAAGCCAACTGCCGCTGGCGATCAATGGCAACAGCCAGAACCTGGCCGTCGGGGCTACGGTCACCGTCACCTTGAACGGTAAAACCTACACCGGCACCACGCTGGCGGATGGTTCCTGGAGCATCTCCGTGCCTGCCGCCGATCTGGCGTTGCTGGCCGATGGCACCACCACCGTGACCGTCACTGCCACCGATCAGGCCGGTAATCCGGTCAGCGGCAGCCACGATCTGGGCGTGTTTATCCATAGCCTGCCAGAAGCCACGCTGAACACACCGTTTGGCGATGGCATCCTGAACGGCACGGAGGCAGGCCAGCCGCAGACCATCACGGGCTCTACCGGCATCACCACCCCAGGGCAAACGGTCACCGTGACTCTGGGCGGTAAAACCTATACCGGCACCGTGGACGGCAGCGGCAACTGGAGCGTCAGCGTTCCTTCTGCCGATCTGCAAGCGCTGCCGGACGGCACACCAACCTTGTCCGTAACCGTTACGGATGCCGCCGGTAACACCAACACGCTGAACACCACCGTCACCGTCGATGCAACCGCCCCAACCCTCACCGTTAACGTGGTGGCCGGGGATGATGTGTTGAATGCCGCCGAAGTATTGGTGGCGCAGACCGTGTCCGGTACCGCCTCGGTCGCCGATGCGGGCCGCACCGTAACCCTGACCTTGAACGGTAAAACCTACACCGCCGTGGTGCAACCAGACGGATCGTGGAGCACCAACCTGCCTGCCGCCGATCTGCAAGCACTCAGCGATGGCAGCCATAACCTGGTCGCTACCCTCACCGATGCCGCGGGCAACAGCACCAGCACTACCCATGTCCTCGGTGTGGATGCCAACCCGGCCAACCTACCGACGCTCAGCATCAACGTGTTCGCCGGTAACGACATTGTCGACGGCGCGGAGGTGAAAACTGCTCAGACCCTGACCGGTACCACCACCCATGTGGAAGCGGGCCAGACCGTCACCATCACCCTGAACGGTAAAACCTACACGGCGACCGTGCTGGCCGATGGTTCCTGGAGCACCAGCGTTCCGGCTGCCGACCTGGCGTTGTTGGCCAACGGCCAGACCACCATTACCGCCACCGTCAGCGACAGCGCCGGTAACCCGGCCAGCGCCAATCATGACGTAACCGTCGATACCGATCTCAGCGGGCTGTCTATCGCCGTGATCGCCGGTGACGACAAACTCAGCCTGGCGGAAAGCCAACTGCCATTGGTCATCAGCGGCAGCAGTGCCAATCTGGCCACGGGTGCAACCGTGACCGTCACGCTCAACGGTAAAACCTACACCGGCACCACGCTGGCAGACGGTTCCTGGAGCGTCACCGTGCCTGCCACCGACTTGGCCTTGCTGGCCGATGGCACCACCACCGTGACCGTGAGCGCCGTCGATCAGGCCGGTAACCCGGTCAACGACAGCCACGATCTGGGCGTATTTACCCATACCCTGCCAGAAGCCACCCTGAACACACCGTTTGGCGACGGCATTCTGAACGGTGCGGAAGCGGCTCAACCACAGACCATCACGGGTTCTACCGGCATCACCACGCCTGGGCAGACCGTTACGGTCACCCTGGGTGGTAAAACCTACACCGGCACCGTGGATGCCAACGGCAACTGGAGCGCCACCATTCCTGCCGCCGACCTGCAAGCGCTGCCAGACGGCACGCCAGCCTTGACCGTCACGGTCACCGATGCCGCCGGTAACACCAACACGTTGAACACCACCGTCACCGTCGATGAGACTGCGCCAACCCTCACCGTGGGCCTGGTTGCCGGGGATGATGTGCTGAACGCCGCCGAAGTGTTGGTGGCACAAACCGTGTCCGGCACCGCCTCGATCGGTGATGCGGGCCGCCCCGTCACTCTGACCTTGAACGGTAAAACCTACACCGCCGTGGTGCAGCCAGATGGTTCATGGAGCACCAGCCTGCCTGCGGCCGACCTCGCCGCCCTGGCCGATGGCAGCCATAACCTGGTCGCCACCCTCACCGATACTGCGGGCAACAGCACCAGCGTCACCCACAGCATCAGCGTCGATGCCAATCCGGCCAACCTGCCAACCGTCAGCATCGGTGTGTTTGCCGGTAACGACATTATCGACGGCGCCGAAGTGAAAACCGCTCAGACCCTGACCGGTACCACCACCCATGTGGAAGCAGGCCAGACCGTCACCATCACCCTGAACGGTAAAACCTACACGGCGACCGTGCTGGCCGATGGTTCCTGGAGCACCAGCGTTCCGGCTGCCGACCTGGCGTTGTTGGCCAACGGCCAGACCACCATTACCGCCACCGTCAGCGACAGCGCCGGTAACCCGGCCAGCGCCAGCCATGACGTAACCGTCGATACCGATCTCAGCGGTCTATCGATTGCCGTGATTGCCGGTGACGACAAGCTCAACCTGGCGGAAAGCCTGCTGCCACTCACCATCAACGGCGGCAGTGCCAACCTGGCCACGGGTGCAACCGTGACCGTCACGCTCAACGGTAAAACCTACACCGGCACCACGCTGGCAGACGGTTCCTGGAGCGTCACCGTGCCTGCGGCCGACTTGGCCTTGCTGGCCGATGGCACCGCCACCCTCAGCGTGACCGCCGTCGATCTAGCCGGTAACCCGGTTAGCGGCAGCCACGATCTGGGCGTGTTTATCCATAGCCTGCCGGCCGCCACGCTGAACACGCCGTTTGGCGACGGCATCCTGAATGGCGCAGAAGCGGGCCAGCCTCAAACCATCACGGGCTCTACCGGCATCACCACACCAGGCCAGACCGTCACCGTCACCCTGGGCGGTAAAACCTATACCGGCACCGTGGACGGCAGCGGCAACTGGAGCGTCAGCGTTCCTTCTGCCGATCTGCAAGCGCTGCCAGACGGCACGCCAGCTTTGACCGTCACGGTTACTGACACCGCGGGTAACAGCAATACGCTGAATACCACCGTCACCGTTGATGCCACCGCGCCTACCCTCACCGTGGGCCTGATTGCTGGCGATGATGTGCTGAACGCCACCGAAGTGCTGGTGGCACAAAGCGTCTCCGGCACTGCCTCGATCGCGGATGCAGGTCGCACCGTCACCCTGACCTTGAACGGCAAAACCTACACCGCTGTGGTGCAACCGGATGGCTCGTGGAACACCAGCGTGCCCGCTGCCGATCTGCAAGCGCTCAGCGACGGTAGCCACAACCTGGTGGCAATCCTCACCGACGCCGCAGGCAACAGCACCAGCGTCACCCACAGCATCAGCGTCGATGCCAACCCGGCCAACCTGCCGACCGTCAGCATCGGTGTATTTGCCGGTAACGACATTGTCGACGGCGCGGAAGTCAAAACTGCTCAGACCCTGTCCGGCACCTCCACCCATGTGGAAGCGGGCCAGATCGTGACCATTACGCTGAACGGTAAAACCTACACGGCGACCGTGCTGGCCGATGGTTCCTGGAGCACCAGCGTTCCGGCTGCCGACCTGGCGTTGTTGGCCAACGGCCAGACCACCATTACCGCCACCGTCAGCGACAGCGCCGGTAACCCGGCAACTGCCAATCATGACGTGACCGTCGATACCGATCTCAGCGGTCTGTCGATCGCCGTGATCGCGGGCGATGACAAACTCAACCTGGCGGAAAGCCAACTGCCGCTGGCCATCAACGGTAGCAGCACCAATCTGGCGGTCGGCGCCACGGTTACCCTGACCTTGAACGGTAAAACCTACACCGGCACCACGCTGGCGGATGGCTCCTGGAGCGTCTCCGTGCCTGCCGCCGATCTGGCGTTGCTGGCCGATGGCAACTCTACCGTGACCGTCACTGCCACCGATCTGGCCGGTAACCCGGTCAGCGACAGCCACAACCTGGGCGTATTTACCCATAGCCTGCCAGAAGCCACGCTGAACACGCCGTTTGGCGATGGCATTCTGAACGGCACGGAAGCGGGTCAACCACAGACCATCACGGGTTCTACCGGCATCACCACGCCAGGGCAAACCGTTACCGTGACTTTGGGCGGCAAAACCTATACCGGCACCGTAGATGGCAGTGGTAACTGGAGCGCCACCATCCCTGCGGCCGATCTGCAAGCGTTGCCAGACGGCACACCGGCCTTGTCTGTAGTGGTCACCGATACCGCTGGCAACAGCAATACGCTGAACACCACCGTCACCGTCGATGCAACCGCGCCTACCCTGACCGTGGGCCTGATTGCTGGCGATGATGTCCTGAACGCCGCCGAAGTGCTGGTGGCGCAAAGCGTATCCGGCACCGCCTCGGTCGCCGATGCGGGCCGTACCGTGACCCTGACGCTGAACGGCAAAACCTACACCGCTGTGGTGCAACCGGATGGCTCGTGGAACACCAGCCTGCCTGCCGCCGATCTGCAAGCACTCACCGACGGTAGCCACGATCTGGTTGCTACCCTCACCGACGCGGCTGGCAACAGCACCAGCGTCACCCACAGCCTCAATATCGATGCCAACCCGGCCAATCTGCCAACGCTGAGCATCGGCGCATTCGCCGGGGACGATATCGTTAACGGGGCCGAAGCGCTGGTCACTCAGGCCCTGTCCGGTACCACCACCAATGTCGAAGTCGGCCAGACCGTGACGCTAACCCTGAACGGTAAAACCTACTTCGCCACCGTGCAGTTGGGCGGCGGCTGGAGCGTTAACGTTCCGGCGGCAGATATGGCGCTGCTGGCCAATGGCCAGGCTACCATCACCGCCAACGTCAGCGATCAGGCAGGCAACCCGGCCACCAGCAGCCATACCATCAGCGTTGATACGGCGGTGGAAAGCATTGCCATCAACCTGATTGCCGGTGACGATCAGTTGAACCTGACCGAAGCCTCACAGCCGCTGACCATCAGCGGGACCACGGTCAATGTGAACGCTGGCCAAACCGTTACCGTCACCTTGAACGGCAAGACCTACACCGGCGTTGTTCTGGCCAACGGCAGCTGGAGCGTATCGGTGAACAGCGCCGATCTGCTGGCACTGCAAGACGGCCTGACGACGGTCACCGCCAGCGTCTCCAACCCGGGTGTCGATCCGGTCAGCGACAGCCATTCACTGGATGTGCATATCCATACCCTGCCGGAGCCAACCATCAACCTGCCGTTTGGCGATGGTTTCCTCAACCAGGCTGAGGCCGCCACAGCACAACTACTGAGCGGCAGCACCGGCATCCCTGGTGCGGGACAAAGCGTGATCGTCACTCTGGGTGGCAAAACCTATACCGCAACCGTGGATGGCAGCGGTAACTGGAGCGTTTCCATCCCATCGGCCGACCTGCAAAACCTGCCAGCGGGCAGCAATACCATCAGCGTATCCGCTACGGACTCCGCAGGTAACAGCGTGCCTGGCAGCACTACGGCACAGGTCGATCTGGTGCCACCAACTCTGGCGGTCAAGCCGTTTGCCGGGGATGACAAGGTTAACGCCCTGGAAAGCCTCAGCGACCAGGTGGTTTCCGGCACCGCTTCCATCGGCGATGCCGGGCGTACCGTCACGGTGACCCTAAACGGTAAGTCCTATACCGGGGTAGTTGCCAACGACGGCACCTGGAGTGCCACCATCCCAAGCGCCGATCTGCAAGCAATGGGTGATGGCAGTTATCCATTAACCACCACCTTGAGCGATGCGGCGGGCAACACCACCACCGTCACCCATACCGTGACGATCGACGCCAATCCGCTGGATCTGCCAACCCTGAGCATCAATGTGTTTGCCGGTAACGATATTATCGACGGCGCAGAGGTGAAAACCAGCCAGACGCTGAGCGGCACCACCACCCATGTAGAAGCGGGCCAGTTGGTAACCATCACGCTGAATGGCAAAACCTACACCGCTACCGTGCAGGCGGACGGAACCTGGAGCACCAGCGTCTCCGCCGCCGATCTGGGCCAACTGGCTCAGGGCAACAGCACCATTAGCGTCAGCGTTAGCGATACCTCCGGCAACCCGGCATCGGCAACGCATAACGTGGTGGTCAACACGGCCCTGAGCGGCATCGCCATCGACGTGATTGCCGGTGACGATAAGCTGAACCTGGCCGAAAGCCTGTTGCCATTAACCATCAACGGCAGCAGCCTCAACCTGGCTACTGGCGCAAGCGTGACCGTGACGCTGAACGGCAAAACCTACACCGGCACTACGCTGGCGGACGGTTCCTGGAGCGTGCTGGTACCACCGGCCGATCTGGCCCTGTTGGCAGACGGCAATATCAACCTGAGCGTTTCCGCTGTCGACCAGGCAGGTAACCCGGTCAGCAGCAGCCATACCTTGGGCGTGTTTATCCATAACCTGCCAGACGCCACCCTGAACACGCCGTTTGGCGATGGCATCCTGAACGGTACGGAAGCAAGCCAACCGCAGACCATCACCGGCTCCACCGGCATCACCACGCCGGGGCAAACCGTCACCGTGACCCTTGGGGATAAAACCTACACCGGTACCGTGGACGGTAGCGGCAACTGGAGCGTCACCGTTCCGGTTGGCGATTTGCAGGCGTTGCCGGATGGGACGCCAGTGCTCAACGTAGTGGTCACCGATCCTGCGGGCAACAGCAATACCCTGAATGGCACCGTCGTGGTCGATAAGGTCGCTCCGACCCTCACCGTCAGCGTGATTGCCGGGGATGACGTGCTTAACAGCGCAGAAGTGCTGCTCAACCAGACGGTTTCGGGCACTGCCTCCATCGGGGATGCAGGTCGTACCGTGACGCTGACGTTGAACGGTAAAACCTACACCGCAGTGGTTCAGCCGGACGGTTCGTGGAGCACTTCGCTGCCAACCGCCGATCTCACCGCACTGTCCGATGGCAGCTATAACCTGGTCGCCACCCTGACCGATAGCGCCGGTAACAGCACCAGCGTCACCCACGCCATCGGGGTTGATGCCAGCGCGTTGAACGCACCGGTGCTGACCATCGGCACCTTTGCGGGCAACAATATTATTGACGGTGCCGAGGTGCAGGCAACGCAAACTCTGAGCGGCAGCAGTCTGAATGTTGAAGCCGGGCAGATCGTTTCCATCACCCTCAATGGCAAAACCTATACCGCCACCGTGCAGGCAGACGGTTCCTGGAGCACCAGCGTTCCGGCGTCCGATCTGGCTCTGCTGACCAACGGCAGTGTAACGATCACCGCCGACGTCACCGATAAAGCCGGTAACCCGGCCAGCGCCACTCATGACGTTACGGTCGATCTCACCCAGAGCGCCCTGGCAATTGCCCCAATCACTGGCGATAACCAACTGAACGCCATCGAAGCCGCCGCAGGGATCAGCATCAGCGGGAGTTCCACCAACGTTGCCGCCGGAGCCAGCGTCACCATCGCGCTTAACGGTAAGTTCTACGAAGCAATCGTGCAGGCCGATGGCAGTTGGACGACGACCGTTCCTTCAGCCGACCTGACGATCCTGGGCGATGGCAACCTGACCGTCACCGTCAGTGCCACCGACGAAGCGGGCAATCTGGTCACCGGTTCGCAGCAGTTGGGCGTGCTGATCAACAGCCTGCCGGTTGCCACCTTGAACACGCCGTTTGGTGATGGCTATCTGAACAAGGCGGAATCCACCAGCGATCAAACGCTGAGCGGCACCACCGGCGTCAGCGGTAGTGGGCAAACCGTCAGCGTGGTACTGGGAGGGAAAACCTATACCGGCATCGTCGATAACAACGGCAACTGGAGCGTGAGCGTACCAAGTGCCGATCTGGCGGCTCTGCCTGACGGCCCAACCAGCATTGGGGTCACCGTCGGCGACGTGGCTGGCAACACTTCCAGCATCACCTCCAGCGCCACGGTCGATCTAACCGTGCCGGTGCTGACCATCAACACCATCAGCGGTGATGACATCATCAACATCGCCGAAAGCCAGCAAGCGCTGCAAATCACCGGTACCGCACCGATCAACGACAGCGGTCAGCCAGTGGTGGTGAAAGTCACCATCAACGGCTTGACCTATAACGGGCTGGTGCTGGCGGATGGCAGTTGGAGCGTCACCATTCCGGCTGGCGATCTGGCTAACCTGCCGAACGGTGCCTCCTCCATCACCGCCACCTTGACCGACGCCGCTGGCAACACCGGCAGCGTCAGCCACGGCATCACCCTGGATACCGACCCGGCCCAGGCGCCGCTGTTGACCATCAACACCCTGTCCGGCGATGACTACCTCAGCCTGGCGGAATCCAACCTGCCGCTGACCATCAGCGGGGGTAGCCAACGCGTCGAACAGGGGCAACAGGTCACCGTAACGCTCAATGGCAAAACCTACACCGCCATCGTCGGCGCGGACGGCAGTTGGAGCCTGCAGGTTCCGGCTGTGGATGTGGGGGCCTTGCCAGACGGTAAAGACACCCTCACCGCCACGGTTAGCGATACCTCTGGCAACCAGGCTACCGCCAACCACAACCTCACCGTGATCACCGATGCGGGCAATCTGCCGCAGCTGTCGGTCAACGTGATTGCCGGTGATGACATCATCAACGCCAATGAGGCGAATGCTGCCATCATCATCAGCGGAGGATCCAGCCATGTGCAGCCTGGCCAGGTGGTCAGCGTGCTGCTTAACGGCAAAACCTACACCGCAGTGGTACAAGCAGACGGTAGCTGGAGCGCGACGGTTCCATCAGCCGACGTGCAGGCATTGCCACAAGGCCCGCAGACCGTGACAGCCTCGGTGACCGATATCGCCGAGAACCCGGCCAGCGCCACCCATAACGTCACTGTTGACACCGTGCCACCATTACTGGAGATCGATATCTTCGCTGGTGACGGCATCCTGAACCTGGCGGAAGCGCTGCTGGGGCAAGTGTTGAGCGGGCATACCGACCCGGGCCTGACCGTTACCGTCACGCTGGGTGCCAACGTTTACACCGCCCTGGCGGATCCGACGACCGGTGCATGGAGCGTCAATATCCCAAGCAATATCCTGCAAGGGCTGTTGGATGGTAACGTGACTATCGGCGTGAGCGTCACCGACGCTGCAGGTAACGGCGTGTCAGACTCCATCACGGTGGCGGTCAACACCCATACGCTGCCATCGCTGACGCTGAACCCGCTGTTCGGTGACAATATTCTTAATATTGCCGAACTGGGGATCGCTACGCCAATCGGCGGTGCAGCAGCCAACCTGCTGGTTAACACCCCGGTATTGGTCCAGATTGGTACCTACGTGGTGAACGGTATCGTGAATAACGATGGTACCTGGAGCGCGCTGATCCCAGCCAATGCCCTGGCCTTGCTGGCAGACGGCACCGTGCAGGTGGTGGTCTCCGCCGTGGATGCGGCAGGTAACCCAGCCAGTGCGGGCGGTTCGCTGGAGATCCTGTCGCATCTCCTGCCAAATCCAACCATTAACCTGCCGTTTGGCGACGGCGCTCTGAACCTGGTGGAAGCCGGGGTCAATCAGCTGTTGACCGGCACCACCGGCATTATCGGCAACGGTCAAACGGTGGTGGTCAGCCTCAACGGTAAAGACTACAACGCTACGGTTGGCAACAACGGCCAGTGGAGTGTCACCTTACCGACTACCGATCTGCTGGGGCTGGTGGATGGCGAGCATACCATCAGCGTGGTTGCCACCGATAAAGGCGGCAACAGCCACGGCGCGACGCTGGACTTTGACAGCATCCTCACCGCGCTGCCGGTCGCTGAACTGGACACGCCGTTTATTGATGGCATCGTCAACCACGCCGAAGCCTTGCTGGGCGGAGCCCTCACCGGCACCACCGGCATCGCCAGCAATCTTGGCCAGACCGTGAAAGTGAACGTTAACGGCCTGACCCTGAACGCCACGGTAAATGCCGACGGTAGCTGGACACTGCCACTCGACAGTGCCACCCTGCTTGGCCTGCCGGATGGCACCTGGCCAATCACGGTAACCGTCACGGATAGCGTGGGTAATACCAGCAGCACCAACGGATCGGTCGATATTCTGGTCAACAAGCTGCCGTTGCCAACTCTGGACCTGCCGTTTGGCGATGGCCTGCTGAATATTGCCGAAGCCGCGCTGACCCAAACCCTGACCGGCAAAACCGGCCTGGTCGGCAGCGGCCAGATCGTTACGGTAACAGTAGATGCCGGGCAGCCAGATCAGCAGACCTTTACCGCTCAGGCCGATGGGCTGGGTGGCTGGTCTCTGCAACTCACCGCAGCACAGCTTGCCGTATTCACCAACGGGCAGCATACCGTTGAGGTCACCGTCGAGGATCGTGGCGGCAATACGGCCACCACCGCGCCGCTGGACGTTAACGCCCTGCTGACGCTGCCGACTCCTACCATAGTTCCACCGTTTGGCGTTGACGGTGTGCTGAGCATCAGCGAAGCCGCCGGTGCACTGACGATCACCGGCACCACCGGGGTGAATGGCGCAGGCCAGGCGGTGAAAGTGGTGATCGATGTCAATGGCGTCAGTTACAACGCGCAGGTTGATATCAACGGCAACTGGTCGTTACCGCTGCCTGCGGCCACCCTGAGCACCTTGCTGGATGGGCCACACGTGCTGACCGTCACGGCGACCGATGCCGCGGGCAACACCAACAGCAGCGCCCTGAACTTCACTAGCGATCTTACCGCGCCAGTGCCAACCATTAACACACCGTTCGGTGACGGGTTCCTCAACCTGGCCGAAACCAACCTGGGGCAAACCCTGACCGGTAGCGCCGGTGATGCGACTGCGGTCAACGTGAAGATCGGCAACATCAACTTTGCTGCTCAGGTCAACGGCGATGGTACCTGGAGCCTGGCGCTCAACAGCGGCGCGCTCAGAGATCTGGTTGAAGGTGATAACACCATCACCGTGACCGCCACGGATGCCGCTGGCAACCAGGGCACGGCCGGCTCTTCGGTGCACGTCTCAATCACCACTCTGCCAACCGTGACCATCTCCAACTTCACGGCGGATAACACCATCAACTATGCCGAAAGCCAATCGGTACAGCTGATTAGCGGTACCTCCACCAACGTCGCGGTTGGGCAACAGGTGACCGTTACGCTCAACAGCAAAACCTATACCGGGGTAGTGTTGGCGAATGGCAGCTGGAGCGTATCGGTGCCACCAGCCGATCTGAAAGCCCTGAGCGGGACGCCAAGCATCACGGCTCAGGTCAGCGATCAGGCCGGGAACCTTGCCGTCGATAACCACAGCTTCAACGTTAACCTGACACCTCCGGGCCAGATTATTACCGTTGATCCGATCACCGGCGATAATATCGTTAATGCCAGTGAAGTCGGGTTGATCATCAACCTGACCGGTAAAGTGGTCGGTGGGATCGGCCTTGGGCAGGTCGTCACCATTACCGTGGGTGGTTTACCACTGGGTATTCCGGTCACTACCTTGGCGGATGGCACCTTCAGCACCGTGGTGACCTTCCCGGTTGACGGCAACATCGTGGTTACGGCCAGCACCACCTTGCTGACGCCGCTACCAACAGTATTCACTGCCAGTGAAACCGTGTTGGTCGACCGCATTCCACCGACGCTCACCATCAATACCTTCGCAGGTAACGACGTGTTGAACGCCAGTGAAAGCACCGTCGCCCAGGCAATCTCCGGTACCGCTTCGGTCTCGGAAGCGGGTCGCATTGTCACGGTCACGCTGAACGGCAAAACTTACAGTGCGCAAGTCAGTGGCACTGGCACCTGGTCGGTCAATGTGCCACCGGCAGATCTGGTTAACCTGCCGCAGGGTAGCAGCACCATCAATGCGACCTTGAGCGATGCCGCAGGCAACACCACGCCGGCAACACACGTCATTACTACCGATACCACAGCACCGCTGCTGTCGGTCGATCTGCTGGCCGGGGACAATATCCTGACGCTGGCAGAAGCCCTGCTCGGCCAGGCATTGACCGGTACTGGCGGCATTGGCGAAACCGTCACTATTACGTTGGGGCCATTGACCGCCAGCGTGGTGGTTGGCCCGGATGGCAAATGGAGCATTCCACTGCCGTCGCTCAACCTGCAAAGCCTGACCGATGGGCCACAGATCATCGGCGTCACGCTGACCGACACCGCTGGCAACAGCAGCCATACCGACGTAACGCTGAACGTGGCGTTGAACAAAACGCTCGGTGCGGGGGTTAACGCCCTGTTTGGCGGTGATGGCGTGCTGAACCTGGCCGAATCGCTGCTGACTCAGGTGATCAGCGGTAACGCCACTGGCGATTACAACGGTGCGGTTGTTCACGTCACCATCGCTGGCATCACGCTGGATGCGGTAGTTGGCGGTAACGGCCAGTGGAGCGTGTCACTGCTGCCTAGCCAGCTCAACCTGTTGGGTGATGGTCTGGCGCAGGTCAACGTGCAGATCGTCGACTCCCACGGCAACGTGGTCAACGACCTGATCGATATAGATGTCCTTACGCAGAACCTGCCGGTGATCGGCCCGGTCACCGCCTTTGGCGATGGCCTGCTGAATGCGGTAGAAGCCGGTGTATCACAGACTGTCAGCGGGGTGATTAACGGTCTCGGTATCGGCGGAGGCAGCGTTAGCGTCAGCCTGGGCACCAAAACCTACACCGCCAGCGTTGGCAGTGACGGTACCTGGAGCCTGGCGATCCCACCGCTGGATCTGGCCGCTCTGAGCGACGGCAATCTGGCGTTGGGCGTCTCGGTGACCGACTCTGCCGGTAACGTGGTGAGCAAAAACATCGATATCACCGCCATCATCCACAATCTGCCGAACATCGTGCTGGATCCGATCTTTGGCGATGGCATCCTCAACGTAGCGGATCTCCTGCTCAACCAGACCATCGGCGGCACCGTCACCAATCTGGCGAAGGGCGCCACCATCAATCTGGATATTGCCGGTTCGCAGACGCTGACGGCCATCGTGGGCGACGGCGGCAAGTGGAGCGCCACCGTCACGCCGGATATCCTCGATATCCTGCAAGGGTTGGGCAACGGTGACTTTACCGTTACCGCTTCCGCGACCGATGCGGTGGGTAACACCACCAGCGCCACCGCCGGGCTACAGTTGGATGTGTTACTGCCGGTGATCACGCTCGATCCGCTGTTTGGCGGTGATGGCTTCCTCAACGCGGCAGAAGCTCTGGTGGCACAAACCGTCAGCGGTACCGTGGCCTTTGCCAGCGCAGGTGCGCAGGTGCAGGTTTCTCTTGGCGGTAAAAACTTCCTGACCACCGTCGGTGGCGACGGCAAGTTCAGCCTGGTGCTGCAACCTGCCGATCTGCACACCCTGCTGGATGGCAATATCAACGTTGGCGTTTCGGTACTGGATGGCTCCGGCAATACAGGCGTGCTGAATACGGCGATTGATGTGATCGTCAACAAGCTGCCAACGCTGGCGCTTAACCCGCTGTTTGGCGGTGACGGCTTCCTCAATGCGGCCGAAGCGCTGCTGACCCAGACCATCAGCGGTACCACCACCAATGCGGCGGCGGGTTCCCAGGTGGTAATCAAGGTCGGCACACTGCAACTGAACGCCGTTGTCGATGCCGATGGTGGCTGGAGCGCCACCATCAATCCGCTGCAGTTGGCGGATCTGGCGGCGGGTAATCTGATCGTCAGCGCCACGGTCACCGATCCGGCAGGTAACACCAGCGGTGCCAGCCTGGGCCTCAACGTGGCAACCATCCTGCCAACGCTGACGCTCAACCCGCTGTTTGGCAACGGCACGCTGGATCTGAGCGATCTGCTGTCACCGCAGATCCTCAGCGGCAACGCCGGTAACGTGTCGGCCGGGACCACCATCACCCTGACTCTGGGCAGCCACACCTACACCACCAGCGTCGATGCCACCGGCAAATGGCAACTGCCGATCCCAACTCTGGATCTGCAAGGACTGTTGGATGGCGTGACCAACGTCACCGCCAGCCTCACCGATGCGGCAGGTAACACCGTGAGCCAGGCCAGCCCGCTCAACGTGTTGATCAACGCCCTGCCAACCCTGACGCTGGATCCGCTGTTTGGCGGTGATGGCCTGCTGAATGCGCTGGAAGCGACCGGCAACCAGATCATCAGCGGTCACGCCACCAACGCGCCGGGTTCAACCATTCAGGTTAACCTCGGCAGCAATACCTTCACCACCCAGGTGAAGGCCGATGGCAGCTGGTCACTCAGCCTGACGCCGCTCAACCTGTCCAGCCTGCTGGATGGCAATCTGTCACTGGGCGTTTCAGTCACCAACTCCGCAGGGAAAACCGGCAGCATCAGCGCCGATCTTGGCGTGGGCATCCACAACCTGCCGACCGTTAACCTGGGCAGCCTGTTTGGCGATGGTTTCCTCAACCTGAGCGAAGCCAACCTGAACCAGCTGATCAGCGGCACCACCACCAACGCCATCGGCGGTAGCGTCAGCGTCAATGTGGGAGGGCTGGTATTGACCGCCGCCGTAGGCAACGACGGGAAATGGAGCGTCAGCGTTCCTACCCTGAACCTGGTCAATCTGGCTGATGGGCCATTGTCGGTCGGCGTTACCGTCACCGACCGTTACGGTAACACCAGCTCGGCCAACGCCAGCGCTACGGTGAAAACCCACGCGCTGCCGTTGTTGGGCATCGATGCCCTAGGAACCCTGACGGGTGCTCTGGGCATTCTGACCAACGGCCTGTCCATCAGCGGTACCAGCCTGAACGTGCAGCAAGGCGCGAAGGTTAGCGTGACCTTGCTGGGCAGCACCTTGCAAGGCACCGTGGATGCCACCGGACATTGGACGGTGAAATTCGACACCACCAACGCCCTCAAGGGTCTGAACGTGCTCAACCTGATACCTACCCTGTTGGGCACCGTGGTGGCGGCTTCTGTCACCGACCTGGCGGGTAACGGGGTCAGCGTCTCTGCGGGGCTGACATCCGGTATCGAACTGCCACTGCTGCTAACGGCCAACGCGGCGGTCGAAACGCTGTCGCTGGATACGTCGGGTTCAGAAAACACCGGCACCGACAGCACGACCGATAACACCGCTGTACAGCATGCTCAGGTAGCTGCAGTGCAGCACACCACCACCGAGACCAGCACGCCAACCAGCGAGGTCAGCACTACCCAGACCACCACAGATACCAGCGAGCCAGTCACCAGCACGCTGGTGGTGAACCCAACGCTGCCGGTGGATACCGCTGGTGTTACCACGGTTGAAGACACCACCTTCAGCATTGGCGGCGTCACCATCAATCTGGCGGATGGCACTACTGCCAGCGGCGACACCATCCATGGCAGCAGCGGTAACGATGTGATCCACGTCAACGCCCTCGACTTCCTGTCGATCGACGGCGGCGCGGGTATCGATACCCTGGAGCTGGATGGCAAAAACCTCAACCTGGATCTGACGGCCTTGGGTCTGAAGGTGCAACACATCGATATCTTCGATTTGGGCACCAGCGGCACCAACAGCATCACGCTGGATCTGCACGAGGCGCTGAACGTCAAGGATGCTGCCAGCGACAACCTGCTGATCAAGGGCAGCGTCGGTGACCAGGTCAATCTGACCCAAGCCGAAGGCGGCACCTGGAGCTCTGTGGGCCAACGGACGGTCGATGGCCAAGTGTTTGACGTTTACCACAACTCCGCCCTCGAAAGCGGCAACACCCTGGGAGATGTTCTGGTGCAGCAAGGCCTGCACGTCAACCTGGTGTAGTACCCGGCCTATCCGTCAGTCACTGGCTCGTACGCAGCGAGCCAGTGACATGGGAATGACAGAGTTCAGGCCAAGGCAGTGCGGCGGTTCCGTTCGGGAGACGGGCCGCCGAAATTAACGATCGTCACAATAACAAAGCCGAAACGGCAACCAAGCGCAGTTATCGGCATAGATGTGGTAGCGATAATGAAAAGACACCTTTATGGCATGGATGGAGCTCGGCTCACGCTACGGCGTGCGGCCACAATCGGACTGTTTTTGGGCGGATTAGGCGGGCTGACTGGTCAGTCTCTCGCAGCACCGCAGGTCGAATTTAACTGGCAAGCCGCACCAACAGAACGTTCGGTAATGACGCTGACGTTACAGGATGCGATCCTGCGAGCCTTTGCTCGTAACCCGCAGATCGCCCAGGCTTCGGCGCAGATTAACGTGGGTAAAGCCGATCTGGCGCTGGCGCAAAGCGCCTGGTTCCCACAAATTGCCCTCAACAGCAATTTTGGCAAATCCAGCCAGACCGACTCCTCTGGCACTTTGAACAATAACGCATCGGCAGGCGTGACCCTGAACCAACTGCTGTATGACTTCGGTAAAACCAGCGGCAGCATTGAGGAGCAAAATAACCTCTCCGACGCCTATCGCTACACGCTGTACCAAACCATGACCGAGGTGGGCCAGCAAACGCTGCAGGCTTACCTACAGGTCAAGCGCTATCAGGACTTGGGCATTGCGGCGGAGCGCAATCTGGTGTCGCTGAACCGGGTCAAGGAAATTGCCGAGCTGCGGGCCAATGCTGGCCTCAGTTCACAATCCGACGTGTTACAGGCGCAAACCCGCATCGCCGGGATGAACGCCACGCTGGAACAGTATCGCGCCCAACACCGTTCGGCCCTGGCGCAGCTTTCCGTACTGACCGGCGTCGTGCCGGATAAATTGCCCGACCTGCCGCAGCAACTGTTGCAACAGAAAATCACCCTCAAGTCGCTGCCCTATCAAAAAAGCAATGCGGTGCTCAGCGCCCAGGCCAAGCAGGAGGCCGCTACCCAGCGCATTCGCCAGGCGGAGGCCCAACATTGGCCGACCGTTTCCGTCCAGGCAGGCCGCACCCGCTACGAGAGCGATGGCAACGACGCCCGATCCTATTGGAACGATCAGTTGCAGTTGGTGGTGCAGGCACCGATCTATCAGGGCGGCGCGGTCAATGCCAAGGTTGATGCCGCCGAGGGCGATCGCCAGGCAGCACAGGCTCAGGTTGAAGCCGCCAAACTGGATATGAACCAGAAAGCCTCTACCGCTTATGCCGATCTGATCGGTGCACAGCAGCGGGAGCTGGCCGGAGCGCAACAGCTGAGCAGCGCGGATTATACCCGCAGCGTCTACCAGGACGAGTACAAGCTCAGCAAGCGCAGCCTGAACGACCTGCTCAGCGTGGAACAAGACGTACTGCAGGCAGAAACCTCACGCGTCACCGCGCTGTACGACGGCTGGGACGCGGCGGTGCGCTATGCCTCCGCGGTCGACAACTTATTGGATATGTTGGGTATCGAGCGCCAACGAGCCAGTGGCGACAGCTTACCGTCGCTGTAGTCTGAATGATTTTGCCAGGAGCGCTTATGTCACAACCTGCATCACTCGAAGCCTGGATCGCAGCCATGGCCCGGGCGGCCAACGGCTACGGTCTGTCTGTCGATATCAAATCCGTCCGCCAGCAAATGCGCTGGTATGAACAACTGCCTGCCCCGCGCCGGCTGGAACGTCTGGGCCACCTGATGGGGCTTAGCGTCAGCGTGCAGCCGCGGGAGAAAGTCCGCTGGCGTAACGAGATCCTACCCGCCCTGATCGAGATCGACGACGGCGGCCTGATGGTGATCGAATCCCTCGACAGCGAAGGCAAGGCGCTGTACTGGCTCAACGACAGCGGCGACGTGCAACGAGAGGCCGAGTTGGTGGAGTTGCTGCTGAAAGGGCAAGGCAACATTGTGCTGCTGGGGGCGGCGGAGCGCGGGCAGGATGCGCGTATCGACGACTTCGTACAGCCCTACCGCAAACACTGGTTCTGGCAACATTTTCGCGGGGCGAAACGGCAAATCGGCGAGATCTCGCTGGCCTCGATCATCAGCAACGTACTGGCACTGGCCGGTATTCTGTTTTCGATGCAGGTCTATGACCGGGTTATTCCGGCTCAGTCTTACTCCACCTTGTGGGTGCTGTTCTTTGGGGTGCTGATCGCGGCGGCGCTGGAGTATGCCATCCGCCTGTCGCGCACCGTGATCTCCGATCTGATGGGCAAGAAAATCGACCTGAAGATCTCCGGCATGCTGTTTGCCCGCGCCCTGGCAATCAAAAACGAAGCTCGGCCAAAATCAACCGGCTCGTTTATCTCGCAGCTGCGGGAGATCGATCAGGTACGGGAATTGCTGACCTCCACCACCGTGGGTGCGGCGGCGGATATGCCGTTCGTGCTGCTGTTCCTCGCCATTATGGCGCTGGTCGGCGGCCCGCTGGTGTTTATCCCGATGCTGGCAATCCCGCTGATCGTCATTCCTGGCATCTTGCTGCAATGGCCGATGGCCAGGCTGGCGAAGGAAGGCATGCGGGAAAGCGCTCTGCGCAACGCGGTGCTGGTTGAGTCGATCGAAGGGGTTGAGGATATCAAGGCACTGCAAGCCGAGCCCTACTTCCAGCGCCAATGGGAACAGACCCACGCGGTCAGTGCCAACATCGGTATGCAGCAGCGGCTGTGGGGCGCGCGGCTCAGCGGTTGGGCCTCAACGGTACAGCAGTTGACCTATGCCGGGATGCTGGTGTTTGGCAGCTATCTGGTGCTCGCCGGCGATATCACTACCGGTACCATGGTGGCCTGTAGCCTGCTTTCCTCACGCACCATTGCCCCGCTGATGCAGTTGACCATGGTGTTCTCACGCTGGCAGCACGCCAAAACCGCCATGACCGGCCTTGACGATCTGTTGAAGAAGCCGCTCGACAAGCCGGAAGAGGGCAAGATGGCTCATTGCCCGGTGCTAAGCGGCCATTTCCAACTGCGCAATCTGCAATACAGCTACGACGTCGAGAAAGGGGATAACTCGATCACCGTCAATAATCTGGAGATCAAACCCGGCGAACGGGTAGCGATCCTCGGCAAGGTCGGCGCGGGGAAATCGACGCTGCTGAAGCTTCTTTCCGGCCAGGCGAGCGCCACCCGGGGCAAGGTGATCATCGACGGGGTTGATATCAGCCATATCGATCCCAGCGATGTGCGCCGCCAACTTGGCTTTCTCTCGCAGGAGTCGCGGCTGTTTTTCGGCAGCCTGCGCCAGAACCTGATGCTCGGCCACCCTCATGCTACCGAATCGGAAATGCTCCAGGCGCTGCGGATCTCGGGCGCACTGAGCCTGGTGCAACAGGACGCCGCCAGCCTGGATCGCATTATTCATGAAGGAGGCCGCGGCCTGTCCGGCGGCCAGCGCCAGATGGTGTTGCTGAGCCGTATGATCCTGCGCAACCCGCAAATCGTGCTGCTGGATGAACCTACCGCCTCCATGGATGAACAGTTGGAAGAGTACGTGATCCGCCAGATGCACGGCTGGCTCAGCGGCCGCACGCTGGTGCTGGTCACCCATCGGCCAGCGCTGTTGAAGCTGGTGGATCGCATCGTGGTGCTGGATAACGGCCGCGTGGTGGCCGATGGGCCACGGGATCAGATCCTGCAGGCAGCCAATAAGCCGATCAATAAAGAACAGGGCGTAGCATGAGGAGCGAGCAATGAGCAATATCACCATGCAAGACGATCTGGCACGCCAGGGGCGGCGGCATTCCTCGGTACTTTGGTTGACGCTGCTGGGGATGATCCTGTTTGTGGTCTGGGCCTATTTTGCCATACTCGATGAGGTCACCGTCGGCACCGGCAAGGTCACGCCCTTAAGCCGGGCGCAGCTGATTGAGAGCCTGGACGGTGGGATTATCGATCACCTGTATGTGCACGAAGGGGACATCGTCAACAAGGGCCAGAAACTGGCGCAGTTGGATGTAAAACGCTTCCAGTCCAACTATGGCGAGGCATTTTCCCGCGTACGCACCCTGCGCGCCTCCGCCGAACGCCTGCGTTCCGAGCTGACCGGCGAGCCACTGCAGTTCAGCGCCGATACCCTGAAGGAGCCAAGTCTGGTGGCCCGTGAACGCCAGCTGTATGAGTCCCGCAAGCGCAACCGCGATGAAACCGTCAGCAATCTGCAACAGTCGATGCAGTTGGTCCAGCAGGAATTACGCATGACCGAACCGCTGGTCGCCAAAGGGGCTGCCGGCCAGGTTGAAGTAATCCGCCTACGGCGGCAGGTTAGTGAACTGCGCGGCAAGATTGACGAGGCAATTAACCAGTATGCCGTGCGGGCGCGTGAGGAGCAGGTAAAAAACAACGCCGATCTGGACGCCCAGTTGGAGCTGGTGAATGGTAAGGAAGATCAGTTGGATCGCGCCACCATGGTCTCGCCAGTGCGTGGGATCGTGAAGGATATTCAGGTGACCACCGTGGGCGGCGTGTTGCAGCCAGGCGGCAAGCTGATGGAGATCGTGCCATTGGAAGATCAGTTGCTGATCGAAACCCGCATCAACCCACGGGATATCGCCTATATCCGCCCTGGCCTGCCCGCCACCGTCAAAGTAACCGCCTATGATTCGTCGATCTACGGCAACCTGAATGGAGAGGTGGAGAACGTTTCTCCGGATACCATTCAGGACGAGGTCAAACGTGACCAGTATTACTACCGGGTTTACGTGCGCACCAAGCAGGCGGAGCTGATGAATAAGGCGGGCAAGAAGTTCCCGATTGTGCCGGGAATGGTGGCCAGCGTGGAGATCAAAACCGGGCAGAAAAGCGTGCTGGATTACCTGATCAAGCCGCTGAACAAGGTGAAGGAGTCACTGCGGGAACGTTAATTATTAAAGGCCAGAGAGTGGTTAGCCTCCCTGGCCTTATTTACGTTTCCACCTTCATCAGTCGATGAATCTGCGGATCAGTTCCAACAGCGCAACCAGCGCTTTCAGAACGATGAGAACTTTATCAATGAAAGTTTTCATCCGTTACTCCTTAAAAAGGAGTGAGAGCCCCCTACTTGCCCTTACATTGCCTGTTATAGAGGTTGCCCTTCATTGTTAGATATTGGCTGCTTCACTCCGGCTAGAGCACCAGAACCGGCACCACCCGTAACTCCAGCCAGGACTTGAATACGTTCCCTCGCATACCAGAGTTCAACAGCAAACAGAGCTAACCCTCTGATTATATCCGCTACGCGGTAGTTTGAAAATCAATCAAATCCTGCGTATACTGATCGAGTTAGATATTGGCTGTTTCACTCTGGTTAGAGCCACCAACTCAGCGCCAGAATGTAAAAAAACCCGATTCACCATCGGGTTTTTTTACGCCTGAAATTCGCTCAAAAATCAGAAAAACTCACTGCCCGCGCCGAGCCCTGCCCACCGCTTCACCCAACTGCCACACCGCCATCGAATAATGCACGCTGTGGTTATAACGGGTGATAGCGTAGAAGTTCGGCAGGCCGTACCAGTATTGATAACGGTTGCCCATATCCAGGCGCAGCAGGCTGACCTGCTGATTGCCTTCCAACGAGCCTTGCGGCGTCAACCCAGCTGCAGCCAGCGTAGCGACCGAATAGTTGGTTTTAAAACCGGTCTCTAAACCAGGAGCCTGGCCATTAGCCGGCACCGCCACCGTTGCCCCACGCGTCCAGCCATGAGCTTTGAAGTAGTTGGCTACGCTGCCGATGGCATCCACCGGATCCCACAGGTTGATATGGCCGTCGCCGTTGAAGTCAACCGCATAGCTCTTGAACGACGAGGGCATAAACTGGCCGTAGCCCATCGCACCGGCGTAGGAGCCACGCAGGGAAAGCGGATCGTCACCCTCGGCGCGCGCCATCAGCAGGAAGGTGGCCAATTCACCGCTAAAGTACTCGGCACGGCGTGGGTAGTTAAACGACAACGTCGCCAACGCATCGATAATGCGCGTTTTGCCCATCACCCGGCCCCAACGGGTTTCCACCCCGATAATGCCCACGATAATTTCTGGCGGTACGCCGTAAACCTGGTAGGCGCGCTGAAGATCCGCCTCATATTTATTCCAGAACACCACTCCGTTCTGCACGTTGTCCGGCGTCAGGAACTTGTTGCGATAGCGGATCCAGGCACCGTTTGGCGACGTCGCTGGCTTACCCGCGGGTGCCTGCTTATCCATCAGCGCCACCACCCAGTCTAGCTGTTTGGCCTGGGCCAGTACGTCATGCAACTGCTGGCGCTCAAAGCCGTGCTCCTGCACCATCTTGTCGATAAAGCGCGCCGTCGCCGGATTATTGGCAAAGTCGCCGCCGAGTGGATGAATGGCATGCTCCGGTTCAAGCACAAAACCACTCTGCACCAGGCTCTCTGGGGGAGCCAATTGCTCAGTAGGTTTAGGCTCGCTGCTACAGGCAGCCAGCAAAGGGATCAGGGGTAAAAGCGTAACCAGATGACGCATCGGATATCCATATAGGCCAGGCAAAAATAGTTGTCGCTATGTTAAGCCATTGTCTGGCGCGAACAAACAGGAATCTGGTCCCCGGCGACCTCATTTTGTTCACAAAATACCCAGCTGAAAAGCAAGGACACATATACACTTACTAGTGCTTACCTTTATCAAGGCGATACCCGTTCAACGCCACCACGCCCGGTTGTTTCATTGCCCCTGGGAACTGGCGCAATCAACGTGTTTTCTCTCCAAAACAGCACACGAGGAATAACGTATATGAGTAAGCTCCCCGATCAAGAACCGCCACGCCGTGCCCTGCTAAAACGTACCGCAGCCCTTTCAGTATTAGCCATGACCGGCATTGCCGGTTTCACCGCGCCGTCAGTGGCCTTTGCCGCCGCGATGACCAAAGAACAGCGCGATAAAATGACGCCGGACGACATCATTACCAGCTTTAAACAAGGCAATATGCGCTTTCGGGAAGGCAAAATGCAGCAGCATGACTATGTCGCCCAGAAGCAGGCCAGCGCTCAGGGGCAGTTCCCGGCGGCAGTTATTTTAAGCTGCATTGACTCACGCGCTCCGGCGGAGATCCTGCTGGACACCGGCATCGGTGAAACCTTTAACGCGCGCGTTGCCGGTAATATCCAGAATGACGACATTCTGGGCAGCATGGAATTTGCCTGCGCCGCTGCCGGAGCCAAAGTGGTGCTGGTGATGGGGCATACCGCCTGCGGCGCGGTAAGAGGGGCCATCGAGAATGTCGAGTTGGGTAACCTGACCGGGTTGCTCAACAAGATCAAACCGGCCATCGACAAGACCGAATTTAAAGGCGAACGCAGCGGTAGCAACTATGAATTTGTCGATGCCGTCGCCAAAACCAACGTCGAGATGACCATCGCCGATATCCGCAAAAACAGCCCGGTGCTGAAAAAGCTGGAAGAGGAAGGAAAAATCAAGATTGTAGGCAGCATGTACCATCTGGACGGTGGCAAAGTTGAGTTTCTCGCTTAACCCTTAGGTAACCCCTCACAACAGCGGTGGGCATTGGCTCGCCGCTGCTTATAACTCTTCTTTAGTATCAATGCATTACATCACATCCTGTTTCAATAATTATTCTGCTAATTATTGAAAATCCCTCTTTTGATCAAACAAGCCTCCAGCCATCAACATAGAATTCACAAAAAATTAAACTCATCAAGGATAGGGTTTTACATGGAAATTAAGGTTAATGGCCGTTTGGTCGCACTGAGCAATATCCCACCAGAGACTCCCCTGCTGTATGTCCTTCGCAACGATCTACAACTCAACGGCCCCAAATATGGCTGTGGCCTGGGTGAATGCGGTGCCTGTACCGTACTGATCGACGGCGTTGCGGCCCGCTCTTGTTCCACCCCGCTTTCTGCTGCCCAGGGGAAAGCGATCACCACGCTGGAAGGGCTAAGCCAGGAAGGCCATTTACATCCGGTGCAACAGGGCTTTATCGACGAACAGGCCGCACAGTGTGGCTACTGCACCAACGGCATGATTATGACGCTGGTGGCGCTGTTTGAACGCGATCCCGAAGCCAGCGAGCAACAGATCAAAAACGAATTAGCCTTCAACCTGTGCCGTTGCGGTACCCATCTGGAAATTCTGGCTGCGGCGAAACAGGCCAAGCGGCTACTGGCCGAGCGCGGTGCCCAATGATGGAAATGCAAATAACCCGCCGCCGCCTGCTGCAGGCGGGTGGCATAGTGATGGTCAGCAGCCTGTTACCCTTCAACGCGCTGGCAGGCAGCCCTGCCGCCGCAGGCAAAGCGATCCCCCTGGACCGTATCAGCAGCTTTATTGCCCTCAGTGCCGACGGCAAAGTGACCGCGTTTAACGGCCACGTCGATCTCGGCACCGGCATACGCACCTCACTGGCGCAGATTGTCGCCGATGAACTGGACGTGGCTTTCGACGATGTCACGCTGATCCTGGGTGATACCAATCGCACGCCCGATCAAGGCCCAACCATCGCCAGCGCCACCATTCAGGTAACCTCGGTTCCCTTGCGTCAGGCGGCAGCGCAGGTGCGGCAATTGCTGGTGGAACTGGCCGCAATTGCCTTCAAGCGCCCGGCCACACAGCTGACAACCGCCAATGGCTTCGTGTTTGCCCCAGATGCCCCCTCAGCCCGCCTGAGCTACGCCGAACTGGCGCGTGGGCAGGATCTGCATCTGCCGCTGGACAGCAATGTGGTGCTGAAAAGCCCGCAAAGCGGCCAGTATGTGGGCAAACCGGTCGCGCGCGTCGATATTCCGGCCAAGGTTCGCGGCCAACTGACCTATGTGCACGATATGCGCCTACCTGGCATGTTACATGGCCGGGTAGTGCGCCCCCCTTATGCCGGAGCAGACAGCAGCGCGCCACTAGGAAAAGCGATGATCTCCGTCGATCGGGGCTCTATCGCCCACCTGCCCGGTATTGTCAAACTGGTGGTCATCAATGATTTTATCGGCATCGTGGCCGAGCGTGAGGAACAGGCGATCGCAGCCATGCGCCAACTGAAGGTGCAATGGCAGCCCTGGGCCGGGTTACCGGATCTCTCTTTGGACAAGCTGCACGCTACGCTGGAAGCCATGCCGAAAGCCGAGCGAATTCTGCGCGACGATCCGGGCACCACCGACGCCCTCGCCGCAGTCGCAACGCCGGTCAATGTCGATTACGTCTGGCCTTATCATTTACATGCCTCTATCGGCCCTTCCTGTGCCGTGGCCGAGGTGAACGCGCATCAGGTGGAAATCTGGTCTGGTACGCAAAATCCCCATGACCTGCGCAAAGACATTGCCAAATTGCTTGGCCGTGAGCCGGAGCAGGTGCATATCAACCGCATGGAAGCTTCCGGCTGCTACGGTCGTAACTGCGCCGACGACGTTTCTGCAGATGCGGCCTTACTGTCACATGCCACCGGCAAGCCGGTGCGGGTGCAGTTAATGCGCGAACAGGAAGCGGGTTGGGAGCCTAAAGGTACCGGGCAATTGATCCGCGTACGTGGCGGGCTGGATGCCAATCATCAGGTCGCCGCCTATGAGCTGAGGACCAGCTATCCCTCCAACAATGCCGTCACCCTGCCGCTGGTATTGACTGGCAAGGTCGCCAATCGGCCAGACGTACAGCAGATGGGGGACCGTACCGCCGTGCCGCAGTATGAATATCCGCATATGCGGGTGATTTCGGAAGATGCGGCACCCATCGTGCGGGCTTCCTGGATGCGTGGCGTGTCGGCGCTGCCGAACGTGTTTGCCCATGAAAGCTGGATCGACGAATTGGCCTACCTCGCCAAACAGGATCCGATCGCCTATCGGCTGCAATATTTAACCGATCCGCGCGCTATTACGTTGATCCACGCGCTGAAAAAACAGGCCAACTGGCAGGATGGCCCCGCCCATCGTAATCCGGTGGACGAGGATCAAGAGGTGGTCAATGGCCGAGGTTTCGCCTATGCCCGTTACTTCCACAGCAAATTCCCCGGGTTTGGTGCCGCCTGGGCGGCCTGGGTCTGCGATCTCAGCGTTAATCGCCGCAACGGGCAGATCAAACTGAACAAGATCTACGTGGCCCACGACTGCGGGCAAATCGTCAATCCGGCCGGGGTGCGCCATCAGGTGCATGGCAACATCATCCAGTCGGCCAGCCGGGTCCTGAAAGAGTTTGTCACTTTTGACAGCAGCGGTGTGACCTCACTGGATTGGGGCGGTTACCCCCTGCTGCGGTTTGACGAACTGCCAGAGGTGGATATCCAACTGCTGGATAACCCGCATGAACCGCCGATGGGAGCTGGGGAATCCGCCTCCGTACCGAGCGCTGCCGCCATCGCCAATGCGTTATTTGATGCGCTGGGCGTCAGGCTGCGCGAAGTCCCCTTCACCCCGGAACGGATCCTGAAGGCTTTAGCTACTGCCACCTCTTCCAGCCATGCAAACGGGTAACACATTATGCACAAGATAAAGAAAATCGCCGGGCTGGGCGCGCTGGCCGTTGCCATCATCGTCGCCGTGGGGGCGATTGCCACCTGGCAGCCAGAAATGGTGCAAATCGATCGTCTGGATACCCATACCTTCAGCCAGGCGCAGATTGAAAAAGGTGAGCGTCTGGCCGCCGTTGGTGATTGCGCAGTTTGCCACACGCGCCCCGGTGGCGAACGCAATACCGGCGGGCTGGCAATGGAGATCCCGTTCGGTACCATCTATACCAGCAATATTACGCCCGACCTGGAAACGGGGATTGGCGGATGGTCCTATCCCGCCTTTGAGCGCGCCATGCGACACGGGGTCGATCGCCAGGGCAATTACCTCTACCCGGCTTTCCCCTATACCGCATTTACGCGCACCAGTGACGAAGATCTCAAGGCACTGTACGCCTACCTGATGACGCAGCCAGCGGTGCACTACCAGCCGCCGAAAACCTCATTGCATTTCCCGTTCAATATCCGTCAGGGGATCGTGACCTGGAACTGGCTCTATCTGACGCCCGGTGCCATGCAGCCAGACGCCAGCCAGAGTAAAGAGTGGAACCGGGGGGCCTATCTGACGGAGGGGCTGGGCCATTGCAGCGCCTGTCATTCGCCACGAAACTTCTTGTTTGGGGAGCAAGGGGGCAGCAAACACTTGAGCGGCGGTGTCGCAGAAGGCTGGACCGCTCCGTCCCTGACCGCTAATCCTCAGTTGCCGCGGGCCTGGAGCCAGCAGGATCTGCTGACCTTTATGCAAACCGGCTACTCCGCTAACCACGGTGTGGCTGCAGGGCCGATGGCACCGGTGATCGAGGAAGGTCTTTCTCAACTGCCACCAGAGGATTTGCAGGCCATTGCCACCTATCTGCATTCTTTCCATACTCAGGATGAAAACCTCCCCGGTAAGGCCACAGAGATTAACCGGCTGGCGGAGCAAAGGGTTGAGCCGCTGACTTCGCAGGGAGCGCGGATTTTCTCCGGTGCCTGTATGGCTTGTCACTCTCAGGAGAAAGGCGCGCAGATGCAGGGCGTACGCCCTTCCCTGGCCCTGAACAGCAACCTGTATAGCGACAGCCCGGATAATGCCATCCGCGTGGTGCTTTCCGGTATCCAGCATCCGGCCAAAGGCGAATTAGGCTATATGCCCGCGTTCCGTTATAACCTCAACGACGAGCAAATCGCTGCGCTGCTGCAGTATCTACGGCAGGACTTTACCAAGCAGAAACCGTGGCCTGATTTGCAACAACGGGTGGCTGAACTACGGGTGGAGACTGACCCCTCACCCCAACCCTCTCCCACAGGGAGAGGGAGCTGATGACCCCTGCTCTTTTGGAAGTAAAGAGATAATCTCAGCAAACTCGATCGGTCCCCTCGCCTTTTGGGAGAGGAAGCTGATGGCCCCTGCTCTTTTGGAAGAACGGAGGTTATATCAGCAACCTTTGATTGTCCCTTCAACCACCGGTGCTTATTAAGAATTACTACACTTTCAGCCCCGCTCGATCGGTCCCCTCTCCCTGTGGGAGAGGGTTAGGGTGAGGGGTGTGAACGAAAGCCAGAAGCTACTTCTGTAACTTGGCCAACAGCGTTTTACGGGTAATGCCCAGCTGTTTGGCCGCCTCGGTCTTGTTACCGGCGGTTTGTTCCAGCGCCGCCAAAATCGCCTGTTTCTCTACCTGCTCCAACGGCTGGATCGCTTGGCCACATTGGCGATCTGGCTGCACATCAACACACTGGCTAATGCTCAGCGGCAGCTCTTTTTCACTGATAAAGTCCCCACTCAGCAGGATCACCCCGCGCTCAACGCTGTTCTCCAGCTCACGCACGTTGCCCGGCCAGGGGTATTTCAGCAGCATATCCATCGCCAACGGGGTGAATCCCTTAACCGGCTTACGGTTACGCTCGGCAAATTTGGCCAGAAAATGCATTGCCAACAGGGGAATGTCTTCGCGGCGCGCCCTGAGTGGCGGGCTGTCGACCGTCACCACATTCAGCCGATAATAGAGATCCTGGCGGAACCTGCCAGCCTCCACGTCCGCCAACAGATCCCGGTTAGTCGCTGCGATCAGACGTACATCCACCGACAGGGTCTGATTACTGCCCACCCGCTGGATCTCCCGCTCCTGGATCGCCCGCAGTAATTTTGCCTGCATCAACGGCGAGACTTCTCCAATCTCGTCCAGGAACAGCGTGCCCTGATCGGCCTCCATAAAACGCCCTTCCCGGCGTTTATCGGCACCGGTAAATGCCCCTTTCTCATGACCGAACAGCTCCGACTCCAGCAGGGATTCGCTCAAGGCGGCGCAGTTGATGCTCACCAATGGCCGCTCCTTGCGCAGGCTGTTGGCGTGCACGGCCCGGGCTATCAGCTCCTTGCCGGTGCCGGACTCGCCACTGATCAACACCGTCGCTTCGGAAGGGGCGATCATGGCAATCATTTCCAGCAGCTTGCGCATCGGTTCACTGCGGCCAATAAAATTTTGCTGATCGAACCGCAAACGCTGCTTCAGATCCTGGTTCTCGCTCTTTAACGAGGTGTGCTCCAGCGCGCGTGCCAACGTGAGCTGCAACGTATCGAAATCGAGAGGCTTGGTCAGATAGTCATAAGCCCCCGCCTTAATCGCTTCAACGGCAGACTCCACGTTGGAGTAGGCGGTCATGATCAGGATCGGGATCGCCGGGTTATAGCTTTTGATGGCCTTCAGCGCCGCGATGCCATCCATTTCCGCCATTCGCACGTCGCTGAGGATCAGATCGAACGGCTGTGCCCTGACCTGCTCCAACGCTTGTCGGCCGTTATGCGCCACGCTGACCCGGTAGCCCCAGCCGCTAATAAGCGCCTGAAGGATGGTGCAATGGCTGATATCGTCCTCAACCAGCAAAATATGTGCGTTAGGCGTCTGCATGAGCCTCCCCTTGTGGATTGTTGTGCCTGAGCGGGATCACTATTTCAAATCGGGTGCCCGTTGGTTGGCTACTGGTAACGGCGATCGTCCCCTGGTGCTCCTCGATCACTTTCTGCACCATGGTCAGGCCCAGGCCAGTGCCCGCCGCCTTGGTGGTGAAGTAAGGGTTAAAGATTTTTCCAAGCTCGTCAGGTGGGATACCAGCACCCGAGTCGCAGACGGTAATGCGCATCGTCCCCTCCTTGGTCGCTTCAACATCAACCTCGAGTACGCCATCCGAGCCAATCGCCTGGATGGCATTGAGATACAGATTCAACAACACCTGAGTGAGGCGATCGGGATCGATCTCCACCAGCGGCAAAGCTCCATCACAACGGGAACGAAGGGCGATATTGTTACTCTCAGCATCCTGACGGATCAGGTGCAGCGAATGTTCGATCACCTCGTTAATCGCCACCCGCTGCAAACGCAGATCGGCAGGGCGCACCAGCGCCAGTAACTCGGTGATCACCCGGTTGAGACGGTCGACCTCTTTCGCCATCACCTTGGCCAGTTCATGCTGTTCGCTACCCGCAGGCGAGCGGTCGGCAAAATACTTGGCGAAGCCTTTGATGGAGGAAAGTGGGTTGCGGATCTCGTGGGCCACGCCAGCCGCTAAATCGCCGATAGCCGCCAGTTTTTCTTTGCGGCGGATCTCCTCTTGCAGTTGGCGAATTTCCCGCATATCGCGGAAGATAAATACGTTCCCCAGAAAATGGCCGCTGTGATTAACAATATTCGCCACGCTGAGGCTCAACGGCAGGCTCTGCCCACCAGCCAGACGATGGTCAATATCCTGTTCGATAATCGGCTGACCGTGGCTACTTTTCTGCGCCAGTTGCTGCCATTCGGCTGGCAGCGCCTGATGGCTAGGCTGGCCAAACAGCTCGGCGGCGCTACAACCCAGCATCACTTCTGCCGCATGGTTAACCACCCGGATCTGGTGCTGATCATTGGTGGTGATCAAGCCCATCGGCAAGTTACTGATAATTTCGCTGGAGAAGGCCCTTGAGTCCTGCAACTGCTGGCTGGAGCGTTGATAACGCCGCCCCCAGAACAGCGCCAACAAACTGGCTAACGCCAGCAACAGCAGGATGGACAGCAAAATCGAGGTGTTGCGCATATCCTTTGCCTGGGCGGCATCCAGCGCGACGGTGTCTAACGCCGCAAAAATAACGGCCTGCTCATCATCCTGAGGCTCGGCAGCCTCCTGCATACGCGATCGGTTCATCATATGGCCAGAGTGGCCGCTGCCGCGCTTGAGCGGCTTAAACCAACGGTAGGCTTCGAAAGCAGTCTGCTGCTGAGCCTGCGGCTCATCAAAGGTCGTCATATGCCACTGTGCATCGCTGGAGACCTTCAGCTCAGCCATCTGTTGCGGGCTATACAACTGCTGACCAACGCGTTGCGGATCGCTGTGCGCCAGGATACGGCCAGAGCGATCGGTAATGGCGATGTACAGCACGTTTGGCTGATAGGCCATCTCCTCCAACAGGGTTTGACGCTGATCGTGGCGCCAGCGCATGCCCATACCGGTACGAGCACCGGATTCAAACGAGCTCATCAACACCGCGCTTTTTTCTCGTAGCGTCTGGATTTCCACCTCACGCCCACGCTGCAGATCTTTAATGGCCAGCGTGACGATAATGCCAAGCAGCAACGCGACCGCGGCGATCGCAATCCAGGCAGGTAAGAGCGTCGATTTGGTTTTAAATTCCATTGGCTTCCTCTGCAACCGGCACGCCAGCGTGCGGGTAATTATTACCCACACTATCAGTATGGCGAGTAAAAATAACCCACTTTATCTCTGGATTGCGACCAGCCAACGGCCATCCTCCACCCTCAGTTATTTTTATTACTGTCATAAACTTAACGCGCTGCATGCTGGAGTTCCTTGGCTGGCGCCCGTTGGCTGAGATAGCCAAGCCCTAACGGCGATCCTGGATCTATACAATTCCCATGCCAGCCTGAAGCTGGCACGCGGGTTGCAATTAAAGAAATGGAATCCATGAACCCTAAATAAAAGGAAATCAATCATGACGCTAACTAAAACCACCTTCGCCGCCATTATCTCCGTTGCCCTGCTGGCCGGTGTTAGCACTACCGCATTGGCGCAAAATGGTTACCACGCCAATATGGGCAATGCACAGGGAACCCATCAAGGGATGGGTTATCAGCACGGTAACCGCGCGAACTTGACGCCTGAACAGCAAGCCGTCAGCCAGAAAGCCTTTGATGAGTTCCAGTCGAAAACCGCCGATCTGCGCCAACAGCTGATGTCCAAGCAATACGAATATCAGGCCCTGCTGACCAGCAAGCCTATGGATGAACAAAAGGTTTTGGCCGTGAGCAAAGAAGTTACCGCATTGCGTGACAACCTGTACCAACAACGCGTGGCGCTGGATACCGATCTGGCCAAGGCCGGCGTGCCGATGATGGGCCACGGAATGGGCGGAGCGGGGATGCACGGCGGACGCGGCTGCCGTTAAGCCCTAACATTACCCTTAGATAAAACCGGGAGAACCCCAGACCCGCTCTGGTTTCTCCCGCCAATGCTTCGCCATTCCAGAATCGCTCAGGCTGTCACCCCGCTATTCATTTATCCCTTCAGAACAATTAATCATGCTGATTAATGAGAATATTCTCAGTAAATTGACTTAAAACAACATACTAAAATTCTTAATCCTTATTCTTACGCCCGAATATAATTTTTTGTCGTACCACCTGAATAAAATCAAGTTCCTGCCATACTTATTTGCATGAGACAACGACTGTCTCTTTGCGCACTTAACTTGCTCGGAGTTTTCTCATGAATAAAACAATCATTGTTGTCGCTCTTGCTGCCGCCGTTCTGAGCGGATGTAACGCTAATCGCACCGCTTCCGGCGATACCTTTACTGCAGCACAGGCCAGGCAGGCCAACTTCGTCACTTATGGCACGCTGGTCTCCGTACGCCCGGTAACCATCCAGGGTGGTGATGGTACCAACGCCGCTGGGGCTATTGGTGGGGCCGTGGTCGGTGGCTTCCTGGGTAATACCGTGGGTGGCGGCTCAGGACGCAGCCTGGCAACAGCGGCGGGTGCCGTGGGGGGCGCAGCTGCTGGCTCAGGGATCCAAAGCGCCATGAACCGCAGCGCCGGGGTGGAACTGGAAGTGCGCCGGGATGACGGCGTGAATATCGTGGTCGTTCAGGCACAGGGCTCAACCCAGTTCCATAACGGGCAGCGCGTCGCACTGGTAACCAATGGCAGCACCACCACCGTATCACCACGCTAAAGGGAACAAGTTGCTTCACGGTTTAGGTGTCAGGCCGCAACATGGCCCCCTTGCTGGTAGGATACAGAATTCAGGGACGAACTCCCCTTGCGGGATAATAGCGAGTTTTCCGGCTCGGCCATTACAATAAAAAAACGGAGTTAAACCTGATGTTTATCAAATGGATTAAACGCATCGCCCTGCTGCTGGTGGTGTTAATTATCGGTGCGCTGGGGGCGAGGATTTATGACACCCAGCGTGGGCCATCGCTACAGCTTTGGCATACCTTTGTCCCAGATGAAATGCACGCCGATGAGATCGATAAGGCTAGTTGGGCGGATTATCTGACCGCCGAGGACGCCATTTTCAAAGAGGTCCGCCAGAATGTGACCGACAAGTTGGACAGCAGCCAGCAGACCTCGTTGAACCGCTACTTTGTCGACAGCCCGATCTATCCCGAAAAGTTTCCCACCGACTGGAACCGCTCCTACATCATGATGCCGGACGGCAAACCGAAAGGCGCCGTGGTGCTGTTGCATGGTTTGACCGACACCCCTTACAGCCTGCGGCATATCGCGGATAATTACCGTGAATATGGCTATGTGGCGGTCGGTATTCGTTTACCGGCGCACGGCACCGTACCGGGAGCGCTGACCGACGTAGATTGGCAGGATTGGATGGCCGCGACACGGCTGGCGATCCGTGAAGCCAAACGCCTGGCGGGTGACGACGTACCGCTGCACATCGTTGGCTTCTCCAACGGCGGCGCATTGGCGATGAAATACACGTTAGATGCGTTGGATGACCCTCGGCTGACGAAACCCCAGCGCGTGGTACTGATTTCTCCGATGATCGGCGTCACCAGCTTTGCCCGTTTTGCCGGTATTGCCGGTTGGCCAGCCATCTTCCCTGCGTTTGCCAAGGCGGCGTGGTTGGGGATTGTGCCAGAGTTTAACCCATTCAAATACAATTCGTTCCCAGTGAATGCGGCACGTCAGTCCTTCCAGCTAACTCAGGCATTGCAAAAGCAGATTGCCGCCGATTCACGCAACGGCAAAATGGGCGAATTGCCGCCGATCCTGACGTTCCAATCGGTGATGGATTCTACCGTCAGCACCCGCGCGGTGATCACCGCCCTGTATAACCACCTGCCAGCCAACGGCAGTGAGGTGGTGTTATTTGATTTAAACCAGGCGGTGGCGTTTGGGCCGTTACTCAGAAGCTCATCCTATACCGCGCTGCCACGTCTGTTGCCACCGGCACCGCGTAACTATACGGCCACCATCGTCACTAACGTAACGCCAGAAACCACGGATACTGAGGCACGTACCATCGTCGCAGGGCAAACGGCAGAGACCACGGACCTGCTCGGTATCACCTACTTGCCGGATATCTTCTCGCTGTCGCACGTAGCGTTGCCGTTCCCGCTGAGTGATTCCCTGTACGGGCGTTACCCGGAACCGCGCAATCAATACGGCATCAGCTTGGGGACCTTTGCCGCACGTGGCGAGCGGGCGGTGCTGGTGGTTGGGCTGGACTCACTGATGCGTCTGTCCTCTAACCCGTTCTTCCCTTATATGCTCAAGCGTATCGATGACAACATCGGCCCGGCACCAACGAAATAAGGTAGGTTAACCACGGCCAGTGCCCAATCGGTACTGGCCGTGGTCTCAACCGGAAAAAATAGCCGAATTGAGCACGCTGCTTTTTATTGGGCACGCCTGAAACAGGTTGCGTACCCCCAGCTTTTGCAAGGCATTACGCCGGTGGGTATACACGGTTTTGGTTGAGATACGTAAACTGTGGCCGATGGCCTGCATATTCATGCCATCAATCATAGACAGCAGTACGGCCTTCTCTCTGCGGGTTAAGCTATCCTGGAGAAAAGTCGCTACGGGAAGCTCCCCACCCACGATCTTGACCAATTCATTAAACACCGCGCCCTCATCGGTATCCTCTGCCAAGGCAATATGCCGCCCAAAATCCAGATTGAATTTAATTTTCATTTCGCTTGGCAAAAAAATCACTTTGCCAGGAAATTTGGCTACCGCAATCAAGAACGACATCTCACTGATTGAATTCAACATATGAAAAACCAGCACATCTTCTTTGCCAAAACCAGTGGTATTGGTATTTTTCAGTTCATTGAGTGACATTAGATTAATCACTCTACCCTCGGCATGCAAATACGCCTTGAGCCCGACAAAAAAATAATAGTTGTCGGTAATTATATTAATTTTTCCAGGCATGTTAATGGCGCTCCTGTATACAAATTGAATCTCCATCTCATCAATGTCACAGCAAGCCGAGGCTCAAAGATGGCAAATGGAACGTTTTTATCATCGTGAATTACGCTATCCACAGGCCGTAACTCAATAGTAGTTAATGGTAAACACCACTTTGCCATTCGCCTTGCCCGGCGTAGGATTCGCAGCCGTTTTAATATAACGGGCGGCCAGGGGAATACGAATGGTTGAACTACCGTCTTTCGGTAAGGTCACGCTCTTTTCCGCCGAGAAGTTAAACAACGTCGGCGCTTGGGCGCTCTCTCCCCAGCCGAGCTGGATACCCACGCCGCTGGCCGCTCCGGATACCGTTGAGTCGATAGCCATAATGCCATTGGCAGCATCCAGCACCGTGGTCGTTGGGGTTAGACGCACGCCTACGCTGTTATTCAGCGAGGTGGTGGTAGTACTTGCCCCGGTATTGTAATTCATTAATAGCGGTGCATTAGTCGAATTGTAAAATCCATAGAATGTTGGGCAGTTAGTCAGGTTAATAGAGGCATCCACCCAGGGTGTGGTCGCATTCGTCGTGCTAAAATGTTCACCTATATCATAACTCCCTAAGTTAACGTTAACGTCAGGCGTAGTGCAGGTTTGTGCCGATATGGTGATATTGCCTTGGAAACTGAACATCCAAGTATACAATGGCAACCCACTGATTGCAGCGGCGTTAGTGTGGCTGGTTTGCGAAACCTCAATCGCCTGGCGAGCGGTAGGGAAATTTGCAGCACTGATGCTGTAATTTCCTGGTGTCAGAGGGCCAATTTTAACCAACGCAATACTTCGCGATTCGAGTGCGCCCGTAGCAGTAATCCTCAAACCTAATGACGAGTCTAATAAATTCTGACTCTCAGCATAAAGCTTGCTTGTGGTTAACGCTCGATTTGACACGTTGGTTATAATCGCCACACCGATACCAGGTATACCAGTCTCATACACCCCATTGGCATAAGGCCCGACTGTCAGACCAGAGAGAGGCTTTGGCGTAGTGATTAAATTCAATGATGTCGCATAATACAGATATTTTCCAATATCGCTGGCTGGCCATTTTAATTCAGCATAGGTATCTTTCATTATCAGGCTTGCCTGATAAAGTACGGTACCCACAGGAGCATCTACACCAGCTGAAATCGTTGGTGGATTCACAGGAACGATAGCAGTTTGTTGACCGCCTGTTAGCGTCACGGTTATCGTTGCCCAGCCTGGGCAAGAAATAAGCGTTAGCACTATTCCCATCAGCAAGCCTGATACTTTATTGATCGATCTTTGCATGATTAACATCCTTTGTCTCATAATCTATGTAGGCCATGACAGAAAGAATAAAGTTGGAATTAGTGGCTACGCTAACTTAGGTCAACCGGCTTTATTTATTCGAGAAGCAAATTTGTCATTGCTCAATAGTAGTTAACGGTAAATACCACTTTGCCCTCCGCCTTCCCCGGCGTCGGTGCCGCAGCCGTTTGAATATATCGGGCAGCCAGTGGAATACGAATGGTTGGGCTACCGTCTTTTGGCAGCGCCACCGATTGTTCTGATGCCAAGTTAAACAGCGTCGGTGCCTGGCTGCTGTCGCCCCAGCCGAGTTGGATGCCTACGCCTGATGCCGCGCCAGATAGCGTCGAGTCAATAGCCATCACCCCATTAGCAGCATCGATCACCGAGGTTGTCGGGGCCAATCTCACGCCAACGCTGTTATTCAGCGCAGTGGAAACCGTCGCCTGTCCCGTGTTGTAATCCATCAGCTTCGTGGTATTGGTACTATTATAAAAACCGTAAAATGTCGGACAGTTAGTCAGATTGATGGAGGCGTCTACCCAAGGGGTGGTCGCACCAATCCGGGTAAAGTGTTCTCTTATATCGAAAGAACCCAATTTCACCGACACATCCGGCGTCGTGCAGGTTTGTGACGAAATCCTCAGGGTCCCTTGGAAATTGATATTATAAAAAGTAAACGGCAACCCAGTGACAGCGACGGAGCCAGGATGGCTATTTACCGGTGGCTCAATGATGGTCCTGATACTCGGGAAATTTGCACCACTCATCGTAAAGCTACCGGGCGTGATCGGCCCCGTTTTAATGAGCGAGACATAACGTGTTGAACCGGCAAAATCCAAGGCTCCCCCTAATTCATTGCTAACCTGCCTGATAGGGTTCTCTGCATCGGTGGTCACTGCGGGCCTGGTTGGTATTATCGGATTGCCACTAGCGGTTCGTGAAATCACCACGCCAATCCCTGGAATATTCGTCTGATAGACCGCCCCCGCAAACGGGCCCGTCATCAAACCACTCAGAGGCAGCGGAGCATTGCTGATCAGCGTTGAACTGCTGTACCAAAATGATTTACCTACGTCGGCCTGCGCCCATTGGCATTCCATCTTGGTATTTTTCATCAACCAACTGCCTTGATAAAGTATCGTACCCACGGGAATATCGGCCCCGGCAGAAATCACCGGTGGGCTCAACGGCACCGTTTCAGTCTGAGTTGAGCCAGCCGGAAACGAACAATTCGCCACAGCCCAACTGTTGGAGCTGATAACGCTTAACAACAGACCGCCGAGCAAACCCGACACTTTATTTATCGATAGTTTCATCTGTCTTTTACCCACTTTCTGGCAGGCCATGCCAGAAAGAAAAATAGTTGTCATCCTTGGCTGCTAACCAGAGTTAGCAGCCGATATCGCATCATTGTTCGCCAGTTTCACTCTCTGGGAACTGGAAGAGGCCGCCGCCGTGCAAGGAGAGTTGAATTGCTGTATCTGCTCCTGCGTCTGGCCCTTGGCTATAGGCATCAGCACATAGCTGACGGTGCACTGCATTTCACCACCTTCGCCCCACTTCACGCGCAGTTGGCCTTTGTCTTGCGCCACACGCGCATAGAGCTGTCCACCCTGGCCCACGGAACCTACGCTGTTGCCCTTGCCATCAAAGATATCGGCGCCGAACGGTACCGGCTCTCCTTGATAGGTGGCATTCACCAGGATCGGCGTGCCCTGCTTGGCGTTGTATTTCAGTTTCACCACCGCTCCGGAATACGGTGCGACTTTCTGGCTGGTGTTATCCAATTCCACACCAACCGCCGTCCCTTTCGGGTCGATACTGATTTCATTCATCTGGTACGGATTCAGATAAGGCACTATCGCGTATCCCCGTGAATCAATGCTCACGCCGGGATACGAGGAAACCTTAGCCCCCTCTGCACCTTTGGCCTCCACCAGCGCGAAGGTATCCGACGTGTACGGTGTAAAGGTCACTCCGCCAGAGTGGGCAACCACCGTACCGTTCATCCCGGCAGAGGCGCTCTGATAGCCTTTACCGGTGCTGTAAGAACCACTCAACGCCGTAGCCGGGGTACGATAGTTACCATTCAGCGATCCGCTGCTACCCTGGCCCTGATTAGCATTCATCGCCGTCACGCTATAGCCGAACTGACTCTCCACCCCGGCACTACCGGATACTGTCGCCTGCTGACCATAACGGCCGCTGCTGTCATGGGACAAATCCATGCGGAGCTGTGGTGTATGTGTCTTGTCGTTGCTTCCCAGCGGCAGGCTGAAACTCAACAAATAGTTGGTTTGCGCCGTCCCCAGGCTGGAGAAACTGCGGTTCACACTCAGGCCGTAAGACAGATCCTTATAACGATTATTGTAGCCCATCTGGTACTGCTTCTCGCTGCCGTCCTTGTTCCAGTAGTTCTGCAAAGAACCGCTGAGATACAGCTGGCCCCAGTTTCCCGGCAGGCCTTGCCCGGCGGTGACCGTCAGGCGGTTTTTGGCACGCGAAATCGAGTCTGGCGAATAACCTTGCGCCACCGCATCACGGGTTTGCATCGCGGTCATAAAATCCATGTAACCGTCGGTAGAGAAGCGGTATGCCGCCAACGACAGGTTACTGTTGGTTTCGCTAATCAGCTTGCTGTAGCTCACCTGATAACTTTGCCCACTGAGGCTATTACCCGAGCGATGTCTACCATCAACATCGGTGCTATCGCCCAAATGGGTACGAGCCTGAGTGGCATCAAATGCCAGGGCACCGATCGGTGTGCCAACGGCGGCCCCCAGTTGCAGGGCGTAATAATCCTGGCTGGCCTGCAGGCCGCCATAGCCGGTGATGGCGTTAGTTAGCCCCAGCTGATAGGTAGCCTGGTACAGCGCCGGTTTGTCACGCAGGTTATCGCTGCGTACTTCACCCGCGGTGATCGAATAACGCGATGACCCTGGACGTAACAGCTGGGCCACCGAGGCATACGGCACGCTGAAGGTTTGCTCGGTGCCGTCAGATTCGCGCACGGTAACATCCAGATTGCCGCCGTAGCCGGTCGGGTACAAATCGTTGATCAGGAACTCACCCGGAGTCACCGTAGTTTCATACAGTACCTGCCCGCCCTGACGCACGGTGACACGGGCGTTGGTACGGGCGATACCACGGATATCTGGCGCGTAACCGCGTTGGGACTCCGGCAGCATCCGCTCGTCACTGGCCAGCTGTATACCGGTAAACGGCACGGTATCAAACAGTTGCCCAGTGGTATTCGACTGCCCCATCAGGACACGCGCTTTCAGCGCCGGGATATCACGCTGCAAATAGGTATTGAGGCTGCTGTACTGGCTCTCACCGCTATCCATCCGGCTATAGGAACCGTTGTGGCGCAAATACCAGGCTCCGACGTTGGCCCCGGCATTCACCCCGGCAAACAGCGAGTTATAGCTGGTGCCATGGGATTCACTGGTGTAGCCATTGACGTTATAGCCAAGCAACAACGCCGGTACGCCGCTGTCCCACAGCTCCGGGCTTACGGTGCCACGGGCGGTGTTGAGCATGTAAACCTGCGGAACCATAATATCCAGGCGTTGCTCATTACTGTCATAATTCACCTGAGCTTCCGGCAACTTGCTCTGGAGATCGAAACAGACATCCCCTTTGTCCAGCGAGGTTAAAAAGTCCCCTGGCAGTTTGGCGTAATCAAACGCAATGTTTTTAATCAGTTCGCGGGTCAGGCAGGGATAAACGCTTTTATCTGCCCGCGCTTTAAATTCAATATCGGTATTACTGACCGGTTGATTATTAATATATAAAGCCGTTTTATAGATCCCAGGCAAGCCCGAGGAACCATTGGCAAAGCGGCTTAGGTCAACCGACTTCTCATCATCCACATTCAGGAAAGAGGCATCAAACTCAAGATTTTTAGCGATATCTTGTGGTGCAGAAACCGCGATCTCAGCATTAACGTTAGCTACAAAAAAAGTCGATATAATCGCTATGGCCAGTGGAGATAACTGGCTGCGCAGGCCATATTGTAAGTATTTAGACATAGATATCCCTTCAAGAACTGATTCCTGAATAGCGATCAACAGATTAATGCGAGAGTGTTTTATTTATCGGGACGTTACTTTATCACTGCATTAAAAGCATTAACCGCGCCGTAATCATTAACGAAACTTCCTGTCACTTTACTGCCTGCACTACCCGCCAAGTCCAATGTCATAGAGCTACGGGGGGCGACCATCGCATGATCAAGTTTTTTGCCATTCACCGATATATTGACCAGTGAGACATAATAAGGCGTTGGGTTGCTGGCCTGTACCCGGTTACCCTGGCTGCTCCAGGTGAGTGCTTTAGCCGCCTCATTGGCGTTACCTTGCAGACCCGCAGGGCGATAGAACAGCTTGATGCGCGAACGGAAAGCCATCTGCAAGCGGTTCTCTGTCACTTTAGCCTGGGTTTTGGCCGGGACTTCCAGCACGTTCAACCAGAACACCGATTCTTTATCCATCGGCAGCGAACCACCGGCGTAGCTGATGCGTAACGTCTGGCCTTTGCTTGGCTCCACACGGTTCATTGGTGGTGTCAGGACAAACGGCACCTTGATAGCAGCAGGTTTGGCGTTGGCGTCACCGTTATCGATCCAGCTTTGCAACAACACCGGTGATGGACCGCCATTACTGATTTTGACGCTGACTTCTTTGGCATCAGAGGGGTAAATCACCCGCGTACCGCTAATCACCACGCTGGCCAGGCTACTGACGCTGAACAGGGCTGCGGCGGCAAAAGTGCCAACTTGCAGTACATTAATAGAAAGAAACTTCATCATAAGCTCCGAACACACTGACAGATTGGGAGGGGCGTACCCCTCCCACAGTCCATTACTGGTACTGAATAGAATAAACAACGTTACTGACTACGGTACCAGCAGTAGTTGGTGCCTCTGCGTAGTAGCGAACGATGTATGGCAGCGTGGTGCTACCACCAGTAACGGTTTTATAAGTCATCGCACCTACCTGCTCCGGGCTACCAACCTTGATCACTTCCTGAGTCGGGCTGGAACCGTCTAACAATTGCAGACTAACGTTGGTAGCGCCAGCGCCCATATTCATCAGACGACCGGTCACAGCATCAACCGAGGCACCTGCCTGGAAGAAGGCAGAGGCAGTTTCCAAGGTACCTGAACAGTTGCTCAGGGCCATCACGAAGCTAGTATCACCTGCCGTGTTAGCAGCGTCTTGCAGTTGGCTGGTGCTTACGGTTGGCAGAATCACAGTCGCGTCCGCATTCTGGCCATCAACCACAACGTCACAGGTGTTAGCGGTCAGTTCACCTTCAAAAGTGATGGTACCGGTAGAAGCAGCCTGAGCCATACCTACAGAACCGAAAACAGCGATCAGAGATGCAACGATAGTTAACTTTTTCATATATATTCCTACTTACCTTGTATTATGAATACCATTTTAATATCCATTAAAATGGCCTGGTGGATACCCATAGGTATGGATATAGCTAGATGATTCCAGCCTTTATATTTACAACAACTTACTTAATAAATAGCGAAGAGACTCGCTGGTTATCGACGGAATAGCCAATACCATGAACGTTCGCTATAAAATCTTCCGGGAGACCAATTGACGCCAGTTTTTTACGTAATTCATTTATTGCATGCCATAAACGCTGACTGGATGAAGATAAATTAATCTCTTCCCAAACGCTTTTCATGATGTCATTTTTATAGATGACGGCATCCCGGCTATTCGCCAGTAAATAAATTAGTAATCTGGTCTGGATCTCGTTTAGAGAGATAACCTTGAAAAACAGTGTGCGCTCCGAGGCTCCATCAGAGTAATAAAGGAGCCTGCGGTTGGCAATATCGAATTGAATGTCATCATCAATTAGGAATCCATAAAGTCTATTTTCCATATATATCTCGGATTATTATTTTGGTTTTGTAACAAAAATAACAAACCTCCCTTAAGTGAGACATTATAGAAGCAATTCACACCGTGGCAACCGCGCCAAGATGATCACATTGCCATCTCCAAAAGTCTCATAACAGTGATAAATGCTGATCAACTCAATTCACTCGGAACTTACCGCTAGCTTACGCGAATCCTCCTAGTGTTTTTCATATCTCATTACTTCACCTATTTTGAGTAGTCATAAATGTCAAAGATTTTTACCTTACAACATTAATAACTAGCCATTAAATTTTAATCATTGATATTCAGTCTATTACCTACAAACCCATGATTAGGATTTATCTGTTATCCGATATATAAAAAACCTCTACCGGTGAAGCCATCCTTTATCTCAGTAAGATGAGGCCGTTTTACTTCACTCCCCCTTGCTGATGGGATAAATACTAGATCATGAATGGGATTTTTCTGAGTGAAGTAGTTTTAACCTTAACAAACAACCAAAAAAATACATAAAAATCAATAATTTAAAAGAAAATATTAAATCATAACAGATCATTCTAAATCGCTCTTAAATGATATCAGCTCTCATTTGAGGTTTATTATTAACATATTGTTTTTTAAATGAATAAGAATTGTTATTTATTTTACCCACCATCAGGAATGCTTAAACTATACTTCAAACAAACTAGGCACTCAGACCATAAAAAGTTAATATATTGAAATGAAACAAAATATCATCATTAACGACACCGTACTGTACCTTCCCGAAGAGCACCGCCTGCGCCCGCTGCGCGCTCGGGGCAAAGAAACCGTTTTAAACGTTCCTGCCAGCCGTTGCCTGCAATTAATGTTGCAACGCCCCGGTGAGGAGATCAGCCAAAGCGACTTTTTTAACGAGGTATGGCAAAAAAACGGCCAATATGTCACCGCCAATACCCTCTATCAGAACATCTCGTTGGTAAGAAAAGGGATGCGGGAAGCCGGGCTGAGTAAAAATATCATCCGAACGGTTCCTAAAGTTGGGGTGGTTTTTTCTGGAACCATTGAAATACAGCCAGAAGAGAGCGCCAACGTCATTGTGCAGCAAAGCAATAAGCCAGAGCCGATCCCGGTCGAGATCTCACAGGCCGAAACGCTGCCGCCAAAACGCTCGGTTTTAAACCAGACTAAGCTATTGCGCTATGGCCTATTTACGGCGTTCATCCTGGCTATGCTGATCCTGCTGGCCAGCAATCAGTCGCAAAGCGCGCGTTTTTTTGACAGCCACAATAAAGCGGCCACCATCAATCAATGTTCTGTCTATATAGATAGAGACGATCTGGAAACCAATGTGGCCGGCTACAAGGAGTATTTAACCGTTAACAATGTGGTTTGTAATCCGGATGAGTTTGTCTACATTACCCGAACCCCGGCAAACCACAGCACGCTGGTATTATTTTGCGATACCACTGCACAAGGCGACCTGAGATGTTCCTCACGATTTCAAATCGATAATCAACACGACCCTCTTGCCGGCCTGCGACCAGCAGGAAGCCAATAGCGGTTTAGCTATATAAGGTGAAGAAACAACCAACGGCGGCGGCGTGGTTGCATTCGTCATGCGGGACCGGTAGATTGCAAGAGACCTCACAAGTGGTGTACCAACTTGGGAGAAGGGAGTTTTCTTGTCATTAAGGGATTTACCACATGAGTGCTGCACCACAAAATACCACTTCACCTGCGTTTATTCTCGCCTCCTGGGCTGCCCTGCTGGGCGGTTTTGCGGTGTTCCTGTTGGGCCTGTGGAATGCTGAAATGGAGCTGAATGAAAAAGGCTACTATTTTGCCGTACTGATCCTCGGCCTGTTTAGCGCTATCACCATTCAGAAAACGGTGCGCGATCAGCAAGACGGCCTGCCGGTGACTCATATCTACATCATCACCTGCTGGGTGGCGTTTGCCATCGCCGTTGGTCTACTGTGTATTGGCCTGTGGAATGCCAAACTGCTGCTGAGCGAAAAGGGTTTCTACGGTGTTTCCTTCTTTTTAAGCCTGTTCGGCGCCATTGCCGTGCAGAAAAATACTCGCGATATGGCTAATAAGCGCCGTGCCGAAGGGGAAGATCACGAAGAAGCAGGATCACAGTTACCTAACGAATGATTTTATAAGGGGGCCTGGCCCCCTTTCCTCTCCGATCATGTTTCCTGCCAACGTCAGCCTCAGGCCAGTGCTTTAGCCTTAAGCTGCTGGTATTCACTTTCGGTGATCACACCGTCATCCAACAACTTTTTGGCGTCCGAAATTTGTTCGGCTGGCGATTTGCCTGCAACCTCACGGATATACTCGTTGGTGGCAGACACGGATTTCTGCACCTGCGCACGATGCCGCTCGGCCATGCCTTTACCACGGGCAATCAGATAGACCAGGGACGTTAACAGCGGGATGAACAGCAGGAACACAATCCATACTGCCTTATAAAAGCCGCTCAGTTGGTGATCGCGGAACAGGTCGGAGACGACCTGGAACAGGATAAACAGGTAGGCGATGAAAAAGAAAAATGAAAACGTGGTAACCAGGATATCCCACAGGGTAAGTAGATGATAGGTCATTAGCGCTCCTTATGGTCTAGCAAACCAGAATAAAACGGCCTTCACTCAGAGATTCAGCTTTGGCACCATAAGTATATGTCGGACTTTCATTTTTTCCATGTTGGGCAGGAGAAATACGGGAAGGGAGGGTATCTGGATGGGTAAAGCACGGGCCCCTCACCCTAACCCTCTCCCACAGGGAGAGGGGACCGATCGAGTGGACTGAAAATGCGGTGATGTACTCTGAATGGGGGCGTTCGAGCTTGCTTAGATGACGTCTTTACTTCCAAAGAGCAGGGACAAACAGCTCCCTCTCCTAGCGGACCGATCGAGTGAGCTGAAAATGCGGTGATATACCTTGGATGGGGACGTTCAAGTTTACTGAGATGACTTCTTTACTTCCAAAGAGCGGGGACTAACAGCCTCCTCTCCCTGTCAAAGGAGACCGATCGAGTTTGCTGAGATTATCGATTTTCTTACAAACGATCATGGGCTGGCAGCTCCTTCTCCCTGTGGAAGGGGTCGATCGAGTTTGCTGAGTTTATCGCTTTATTACCCAACGAGCAGGGGCTTACAGCTCCCTCTCCCTTTGGGAGAGGGTTGGGGTGAGGGCTATGTGTTACGCCAATGGCCATGCAGGATGACATCGTCGACAATTTCCTGCACGGTCAATTTTGCCTCAACGTCGTTAAAAAAATCACTGGTCTCGATCTCAGTCTTATCATTCAGCCCAGCAATCACCGTGAGGTGACTAGCCGGGTAGACCTCATGGACGCGAGTTTGCAGTTCGTCCAGCAACGCCTCACGGGCCTTCTCAGACAGGTTGTCGAACAGATTGTTATCAACTTTTATTTGAATATTCATTTGGCAGTCTCTAGCAATGGGCTTGGGGTTATCCTTATCATGATAGGCTCAATGTACAATTTTTGGCTAGTACCGGTTCACTACGCCTAACATCAACTTTTTATTCTAACAAATGTGAAATTTATTACACATTGCTCTATTAAGAAACCCAATATTCATTATATTTGCGGGAAATAGTCAAATTATAGACTGTATTATCAATGCTATTTAAACAGTGCCGTTCCCCTCCCCCGTAAATGCTGGATATTGTCGGTAGTCACCTGTAACATCACAATAAACAGCAAATAGGAATTATCCTATGAAATTACCTTTAGCTGAATTTTTAGCAAACTTTTATTGCACTCTTTAGATTTAAAAACGGTAGGTAAAAATTTTATTCTATTTAATCCTAACTCTGGCGTTTTTTAAGCGAAAAAATAGGAGTTTTCTTTGGTACAGCGTAAATTTCTCACTCTAACAGAAGTCCGCAACCTGATGAGTGCTGCCAGAAATACACAGACTGGAGTACGAGATAGCTGCCTGATCTTACTGGCTTTCCGCCATGGATTACGTATCAGCGAACTGCTGCGGCTGCGCTTTCGCGATCTTGAAATGGCTGAAGGACGGATAAATATACGCCGGCTTAAAAATGGATTCTCTACCGTTCATCCTCTGATGAATGACGAATGCGAGGCAATTATGGAATGGAAGCAGCTCAGGGCCCAATGGAAACCCGGTGCAGACCCGGACATTATCTTTATTTCTCAGCGAGGAACCCAGCTATCGCGCGGTCAGGCCTGGCGCATTATCCGCCAGGCTGGCGAACTGGCAGGCACGGTCATCAACACGCATCCCCATATGCTACGCCACGCCTGCGGTTATGAACTGGCGGAAAGGGGCGCCGATACCCGCTTGATCCAGGATTATCTGGGGCACCGAAATATCCGCCATACCGTCCGCTATACCGCCAGTAATGCGGCACGATTCGCAGGCATATGGGAAGCGGGTAAACGAAAAAACGGCTGAACCCGCCGAAATAACCTTACTATTAGTATACCATTCAGCAAACCCTGCTTTACCACCGCCGGAGATCGCTGTCATCAGCGAACTCCGGCGGTAGTAATAGCCGATATAGGGCTATTGATTAAAACAGGCATAGAGCTCGACTTCACTCTCAATGCCAAGCTTGCCCATCATGTTGCGTTTATGCGCACTCACGGTCTTGACGCTGCGGGAAATCTTCTTCGCTATCTGCGAAATACTGAAGCCCTCTTGCAATAAGCTATAAACCTTTATTTCCGAGCGGGAAAAAGGTCTGGCATCGGCATTAGACAGACTAGCCCCTTGTTCACTACGCAGAGACGGACTGATAACAATCTTGCCAGCCAGAACCTGATCAACCTGATTAACTAGCTGACGAATATCTTCTGATAAAGCAATATAGGATGCCCCAGGCAGGTAACCCGGGCAACCCAGCACCTGTTTTCCTGGCACATCAGTCATAATCAGTAGCGGTTTATCCTGCCTGACCGATTGAACAAATGACAACAGCTTCGCCCCCATAGTGATATTTTCATTCAGGCCATAGAGCTCACTGACGATCAGATCGGCATCAGATAAATCATCATTAAATACCAAATCATAGATGGAGTGCGCCGGTACGATCTCAGCGTCGGGCAGTTTGCGCCTGAATAACTGATGCAAACCATGCCAGGTAACAATGCAGGGATGCATAATCATTATTTTTTTCATCGAGTCTCACCACTCAGTCCGTTTATCTTGGTTAAATAAACCAGCTTACCCGCCAGCAGGTAGAGCTCCTCATTGGTTGTCATCTGTAACTTTCTAATGATCGATTTCTTCTGCGTGCTGATGGTGCGTACATCTTTGCCGGTCACATTGGCGATAGCCGTGGCACTACGCCCGCGCAGTAAGGCCAGCGCAATCAATCTTTCCTGCTTACCTAATAAAGCCGCATTCTTGGGTGCTTTGTCAGTCTGATCGCTGCCTAGACATTGGGTGATTTGATAAAGGTTAACCGGATCGATCAATACCGTATCTACGCCGAAAGCGTGGAAAAGTTGCACCATCCAGGCCATATCATGCTGCAACCAGATCACTGAGTTGGTTTTATGATGATAACTGGCAATATCTGACAAAAAGGATAATAACGACAGATAGTCAGTGCCACGAGATAATGAGCTAAACAAGATCACATCAGGTTTAAATTCATAAATTTTCTTTTTGGCATCGGTCAATTTGCTGACCCGGCAAAAACTTAACTCCGTGCTGCCCGCGTCACCCAGTAACCGTTGCAGCCCGATCCAATTGATCCTGGATGGCTCGACAACCAAAATTCGCTTGCGGCTTTCCGCTGTCGCATGCTCGGCTTGCTGATGATTTGCCTGCTGCATTTTTCCTCCTAAATAACCGTGTTTAGTGCCGTTCCCCCAGGCTTGAGGCCTCGTTCAAAGGCACATTCAAGGATACAAAAAGGTCACACCCACCACGGCCTTGACATTACCCGCCACTACCTGACCGGTAGTGCGCGCATAGTTGGCGGTCAAACCTAAACTGACTGCAGAACTACCGACGGTCCCCAGCGCGACGTTCCTGTTGGTGGCAATAACGCCATTGCGGTTGGCAACCTGAATGCCAATCCCCTGAGCCACCGGCGCAGAGGCGGTGTTGGCAAAAATCGTGGATGCGGCATCCGTGGTTGGCCCGGTCAGGTAATAGGCCAGGTTTTGATTCTTGGCGCAACGCACCGTCAACGGTATCGACACCGTTCCCGGATATTCTGGCAGATTCACGGTAACGTCGCGGGAAGAGACATCACAGCCACCGGTAGGGATCACCACGCTATTGCTGGCATAGATATTCCAAATATAGGAATGCGATTCCCCTACGTTATTGGTTTGGTGCATATTTAACACCGCAATCAAAGAACCACTGGTTATCGCCACGCCACCTGCAGTGCTGATAGGCGTGAGATAAAGCACGGCGGGCCATGGCGTCATAGTGGTGGTTCTATAGACAACGGACTTGGTTTCAGAGGTTGTAGGGAATGGGTAAGAAGTACCGTCATACACAAAGCTACCGGTGAAACTTGCCAATACGCCACCATAGGCCGAGCCTCTCTGCAGAGAAACGTAGTCTATTCTGTTCTCTGGAAAGTCATTACGGCAGGAGATCTGACGAGACAAATCAACGATCAGGTTTTGGCCCACCCCGATCTGCGGAGTCAAATCAACAAACACGTTGGCGCTGCCGCCGCCGATAGGGATGGTCGCCCCGGCCGCCGTTCGGCAAGCAAATGCATGAGCACTGGATGAATAGCCAATCAAGAGCGCAGCTGCACCGAGATATTTCAGAAATACGCGGATTAAGTCTTTCATATGTTCTTCATCATCAGGAATAGGTGTAAGTCACGTTGATCAGGGATTGAATCGAACCCTGCGTCACATTGCCGCTGGGCGTGATGGCTCTCACCTGCAAAACCAGGCTGGCCGCCAGCGATGCGTCATTCACCGCCACGACTTTGGTACTGCCGTTGGGCAGATTCCCCCCGTTGCTATCAGCCAGTTGCAACGCAATATTGCGGGCCGCGCCCTGATTGGCGTAATAGTTCCGGGTGCTATCGGCCGTGCCGGAAAAGGTCGCGGTTACCTTTGAGGTCCCAACCGGGCAGTTGGTAAGGTTCAACGTCACCGCATGCCATGGCGAAGTCGCACCTGCCGCCAGCAGGTTAAAGGTATACAAATCACCCAGTTCTACCGTGGTGGACACGGTGGATACCGTGCAGGGTTTTGCCACCACCTTGCCATTGATGGTGATGTTGACATCTGCCGCATGCGCCAGGGGGAGTACCATCATCAGTAACCACCCCGCGATCGGAACCAGCTTGCTCATGTTCATAGCCCTTTTCTCCGGTTACTGAAATTCCAGGGTGAAGTTTGCCGTCGCTCTAACCTGCCCGGCAGTCACCGGGGCACGAGTCGCCATCAGACGCGCATAGAAATACAGCGTATTGGATTGCCCGGCGGTGATGTTTGACCAGTTCAACCCACTCGAGATCTCATTGAGAGCAATGGCATTGCCGCTGTTATCGAGGATCTGTATGCCCATGCCGGCTGCCGCACCGGCCCCACCGTCGATTTTCAGCAAGGTCAGGTTGTCGCTGTCTGCCCCGCCGGTGAAACCCGTTTTCACCGCGATGGCTGAACCGCCGCATTTATCGAGCACGATGCTGAACGGCACCATCGGCGTCGTCGCCCCTACCCGATGCAGCTGCTTGGCCGCATTACTCATCAGATCCACCACAAAACTTTGCGACCCCGGCGCTATGGAGCAGGCATTGTCCTTAACGTAACCGTTAATGGCGATAGTGCTGTCCGCAGCCTGCGCTACCCTGGCGCTAAACAACGCCAGCAGACACAGGCTATAAAGTTGTATTCTCATTGCTCGCCTCTCCCGCCCGGCGTCATCGGCATACTGCCGTTAGATAGCTAAGTGCCCGCTGCTGACTTTCCGGCGGCAGTTGGTAACTCGCCACGCACTGCCCACCTGCACCCTCGCCCCATTTGGCTTTCACCTCACCACTTGGCGGCAACCCGGTCAGATACACTTGCCCACCGTCGGCAACAATGCTGCCAGAGCGGCCATTATCGAAGGACACCACCGACCCGAATGGCAACGGTTGTCCGTTATAGGTCAGCGTCATCAGTACCTTCAGCCCGATATGGGTTTTAAAATCGGCCAGCACCACCGCGCCATGATTCGGCACCACGCTGACTACCGCGTCATCCAGCTCGACGTTGTTTGCCAGCGTATTAGGGTTCAGCGCTACGCGGTTTTCCCGGTAATCCATGGCAAACGGCAGTACGGCATAGCCCCGCCAGTCGGTACGTATCCCGCTCTGGTTCTCCACCGACACGTTACCCGCCCCCGGCGCTTTGACCAGGATCAGGGTGTCGTTCAGCGGTTGGCTCAGGGTGATGCCATTTTCATGCGCCAGCACGCCGCCGCTCAGCCCGTAATACAGTTGGCTGGTACCACTGCTGCGGCTGTAACCCACGTTGGCGTTGCCAGAAGCCCCTCGATAGTTCAGCGAGGTGTTACCTGTCCCGCCTGAAGTACCCGTTCCGCCTCCGGCGTAACCGGCCTGCACGTTGTAACTCAGGTTGTTATCCTCCAGTAACGTGCCATACACCCCAGCCTGATTGGTCATCCTGCCGCTCAGATCGTCAGACATGCTGTAGCTGACGCTGGAGCGGTTGAAAGCGGACTGGCTGTCGGAACGCAGCCAATGGCTGAACGGGATGCTGATGTTGAAGGCCAGCATATTGTCGCGCCCGTCTTGCCAGGCGTTCTTGGTCAAGCTGTAGCTGAGGGTATAAGTGATATCCTCCAACGTACCGCTGTAACCAGCCTGCAGTTGTTCATCCGCCTTACCGACCCCCCAATAAGTCTGGTGGCTACCGGTCAGATAAAAGGTGCCATTGTCCCCAACCTGCTGAGTCACCGTCATCTGCAACCGCCCACGCTTGTTGTAGGCCAGATTGTAGTAATCGGTGAGTTTCGGAATGAGCTCGACGATACCTTCATCGGTTGACGCCTTGTAGCCGCTCATCTGGCGCCAGGTCGTGTCACCCAGCGCGTAATAGCCGCTGGTGGAATAGCGGTAGCCGAGCAGTTGCAGGTTGGTGCCCCACTCGTTTAATGCTTTGTTATAAAGGAAGCGCAGCGACTGCCCCTGATGGGTGCTGTCATCCGGCAAGGTGGCGCTAGCCTGAGTGATGTCCAACGACACGGCGCCGAAAATGCCCAGGTTTTTAGCCACTCCAAGGTTGAACGCACGATAGCGATCGGCAAGCTGGGTGCCACCAGACAGCGTCCAGCCGTCGGCCAGCCCCCACATCAGGGTGCCTTGGCCAAAGGTAGGTTTTTCTTGCTGATCGTTGCCGCTGCGATACTGCCCCACCATCACCGTATATCTCACCTGCCCTTGGCGCAGCAGCCCAGGAACCGACGTATAGGGCACGGTAAAGACCTGAGCCGTGCCGTCGGCTTCCTGAATGCTGACTTGCAAATCACCGCCACTGCCAGATCCAGACAGATCGTCGATGGTAAATGGGCCTGGCGGCACCGTGGTTTGGTACACCTCGAACCCATTCTGCTTGACCGTGACCCTGGCGGTGCCGCGGGCAATTCCGCGGATCACGGGAGCATACCCCCGCTGGCTATCTGGCAACATATTGTCATCCGTCGCCACCTGTACGCCGCGGAAGTTTACGCCATCAAAAACGTCCCCTGAGGTATAGCCGTCACCCAACGTCAGGCGACTGCGCAGCAGCGCAATGTCCCGCTGCAAATAGGTATTGACGTGCTGCCAGCGGTTTTGATTAGAACTCGATCCGCCGCCGCTGGTATAGCTCCAGGTCGTATTATCCCGCAGTCGCCAGGCTCCCAGATTCACGCCGCTTTGTAAGTTAAGGAAGGCGTAATTGCTGTTGCTCGACTGGCTGTTACGGACATTACTGCCGGTGAAGCTGTAATTGAGCAGCCCGGCAGTGATGCCGTTTTGCCACTGGTCAGGCGGGATATAACCACGGGCAGAGTTGCCCATGTAAGCCTGGGGAACACTGATAGACAGGCGCTGCCGCCCGACGTCAAAATCAGTGGAGGCTTCCTTGATCAGCGAGGTTAATGGTACGCAGGCTTCCGATGCCAAGATGGCCATTCCCGGGACCGCCTGGGTATTGACCCCCATGGTGGCCAGTTGGCTGCGAGTCAGGCAAGGCACCAAGGCCTTGTTATCGGTATCGGCCCGGAAAGAGACATCCCGGGTCGACATAAAACCGTCATTCATATAAATGTCGACACGGTAGATACCCGGAGGCGCCTCAAGTCCCTTTTCGAACCCAGACAGATCGGCTACCTTCGCCGGATCGTCGGCCAGAAAACGAGGGTTGAAGTAATTTTCCGCTCGAGCCGATGCATCGCCACATAGCGCCCACAGCATCACGGCCAAAGGCGTTAAAGTCAGCTTTAAGATGAGGGCACCCTGGTGGTTATCGTTTATCACTCTGCGACTTTCCGTGCCGTTTTTCAGGTATAGCATGATCCCTCCGGTTCGATACAGGTCGCCCGGCTGCCTGATTTATCTGGTTATAGCTTGATGAAGTGGGTGGCGGCTCCAGGCCTTACTGCATCACACCCTTGAATACCGGCGTTTGGGCACCGTAATCATTGATCGTCCGATAGGAAATCGTGCTGCCTGCATCGGCGGGGAGCGCCACATTGGTCGATCCCATAGGCGACACCATAGTGTTTGCCAACTGCCGCGTGCCGGCGTTCAACTCGCTCAGCGTGATGAAATAGGGGGTAGGATTGACGATCGTCAACTCTTTGCCGCTACGTTTAAAGCGCAGTTGCTCCGGAGCCTTGTCTGGCGCAATACTCAGCCCATTGGGGCGATAAAACAGTTTGATACGGCTGGTAATAGCCAATTGCAGGGTGTTCTCATCCTGGCGTGATTTGTCCAGTGAGGGGATCGCTTTGACGTTAACCCAGAACAGGCTCTCCCGATCCTTCGGCAAGCTTTGATTCGTCGCATCAATAATGCGCAGCGTGTTCTCTTTTTTTCCCTGCATCAAATATAACGGTGGCGTAATAATCAACCGGCCATCTTTTTGGCCATCGGCGTTTTCTACCCAAGATTGGATCAGATAGGTGCTTTTCTCATCGTTATTGCTGACTCCCAAAGTCACCTGCTTCTGATCGGCAGGATAGATCACCCGGGTCGCACCCAGGCCGACTCCGGCGTTTGCCATACCCACATGCCCCGCCGCCAACAGCAGCAACGCGGACATCACCTTTCCAACCATAGAAATTGTTCTCACATTTACCTCGTCCATCAGGATCTGACTTCCATAACACTACGTGGCCAAGGGCCAAGCATTCGCAGCGCTATTACTATTCATCTTGCGGCCAAGGCCTACTGATAAGTCAGTGCGAACCAGGCCTGAGCATTAGCCAAACCATTGTTCACCGGCTGTCCGGTGGCGCGGTATTTCGCTACGAAATGCAGGATCACCGGCCCCTCTTGCAACGGCACCCAGTACCGCGGCGCAGTATTGAGTGGAATAAATCGGCCTCTGTCGTCAAACAGCGCCACGGCTACGCCAGAGGCGACACCTGGCCCGTCACCAACAGAAAGCACCTGCGGATTATTGCTGTCTGCCATGCCATGGAACATCACTCCCACGTTACGGCTGACCGCGGTAGTGCAGTTCTGCAGATGTAAATCAAAGGGGACTGGATCGGCCTCATCGCCAGGCATACGAAACCGATCGGTGGTGATATTCCCCATCGATACCGTCAAGTTGCGATCTCCGGCTTCCACCGAACAGGTTTCAGCGATCACTTCACCCTGAAAGCGCATCAAACCACCGAGAGGTTGTTCCACCCAACGATCGTCAGCAACAACCTTCCCCGCCAACAGCAGGGTTAGCAGGAGCCCCGCTCCCATTCTCCACATCGCACACTCCTTGCCTCCGGTAGCTGAAAATCAGGCCTCCCTGGCCTGTAATCATCATCCTTGATAAGCTAATTCAGCTTACTGATACTGCACCTTGAAGGTCGCATCAGCGTTGGCAATACCGGCAGTGGCTACGCCGGTCGCGATATAACGAGCCTGGAATGGAACAATAACGGTGCCATCAGAGAGCGTAGTAGCCGCACTGAAGGTAGCGCCATCAACCGCTAACGCAGTACCGGCGCGGTCAAGGATCTGAACGCCGACGTTGGTTGCGTTACCCGCCGCAGAGCCTTGCAGGGCCAGCGCGGTAGGATAGGTAGCGTTAACCGCTGTGCCGCTGAAAGCGACAGCTGCCTGGGTTGCAACGGTAGAATCACAATCATTCAGTTGGATGTTGAACCCGGTAGAGGAGCTAACATCACCAGCGGTAGCCAGTGAAGTCGTTTTAACCTGCCCCAATTGCACTGTCTGGCCAATAGAACCGGCATCCACGGCACAAGCCGCATTAACAACTTCCCCTTTAAAATGAATAGGGCCACCGTTGACGGTAGTTGTAGCCGCATTAGCAACGCCAGCCAGAGAAAGAACTGCGGCAATACCAGCAACCAGTGATTTGATTTTCATACTATTTTCCTTTGAACACATAATGTTTCATAACCATGAAAAAGTGTGGAGGTCGATTCCCCTGGCGGGCAACCGCACAGACTTCATTTCTACTCACGGCCGGACCTCCCTATTCCGTTCAGTTTTCGCCAGCAACATGAGACATTTGGGGCTATTTTGTCGCACCCTATAAAAAAACGGTAAATACATCAATATCGAATCAATTGACTGTTTTTTATTATTTTAACTTTAAAATAAGAAATTAAATGCTTTGCTATTACCAGGAGAATGTGTTTTAAGGTATTTTTGATTTTTGCAACAGCGGGCTGGCGCAATGGCCAAAATTTAGAGGGTGGAGAGAGCGATTTGCAGAGGTAAAAATATAACTCTATTTTTCAGTTAGATAGATCTCGATCAAGGAATATTCTAATACAGGGCATTGCAAATTCTTATCTTTCGTTTAAGAATTAGGAACAGTTTAGCCCCAATTGTTCCATCTTGCGCCTGATTATTTACCAATAAATCCTTCATAACCAATCCGTTACGATCCCACATCCCGACAAAGCGCGCCGCGTTGCTTGCGGTATAGCGGACGGTATGCCTGATGTTACGATGCCCCAGATAATCCTGAATCAAGCGGGTATCGGTCCCCCTTTCCGCCAATTCATAGCCGCAGGCATGGCGCAGCATATGGGGATGGGTATGGGTAGCGGTGCCCGCCAATTCTCCAGCCTGACGGATAATGCGCCAGGCCTGACCGCGCGATAGCTGGGTACCACGCTGAGAGATAAAAACAATCTCTGGATCCACGGCAGGCTTCCACTGCGCCCTGACCTGGCTCCACTCCATAATCGCCTTGCATTCATCACTCATCAGAGGATGAACGGTAGAGAATCCATTCTTAAGCCGGCGTATATTTATCCGTCCTTCAATCATTTCCAGGTCGTGATAACGCAAGTTCAACAACTCGCTGATACGAAACCCGTGGCGGAAGGCAAGCAGGATCAGGCAACTGTCCCGTACCCCGGTCTGTTTATTCCGGGCAGCACTCATCAGGTTGTTAACTTCGGTGAGAGTGAGAAATTTACGTTGTGCCACAAAAACTCCTATTGCAATTATGCTGGATATTACTCGCTCAAGAATTAATAAAATCTGTCGCTGACAGATTGTTTAAAGCATAGCCTATTGTGATGAAGGATTACCAAATAAAAAATAGCATTAAGCACCAGACGACTAAAACTGAAAACACGACAAGACCCTAAAAATTTGAAGGTTTATTTCCCATAACCTACAACTATAAGATTTATCTCACCAAAAGTGCGTTTTGTAAGCAAAGCCAGGGTAGGTCTGCCGCCTATCGCCAAAGTAAGGATTTTTCCTAATAACTCCGCTAGACAGTAATTAGCTAAATAGAATTTTAAATTTTGTAATCAGATGAAAATGCCGTCACGCTATTTTGCTAATCAATTGTTGACCCTATTATTTTTAACCGGCCAGAATGTCACATATCCTTAGCGGTAATACATTCGCTAATGACGTGCATCCGGTTTATTGATTGGGAAGTTCAGATAAAGGAAAGGCAGACAAGCGGTAATAAAAAACCACCCGCCAGTCGATCGTGAAACAGGTCGGTAACGGCTGGGGATGTCAGCCTACAAAACGCAGGCTGACGTCTTCAGGAGAGAACGTTAAAGAATATCCACATTAATCACTGCCGAGCCGCGGAAAGCGCCCCCCGCCAGATTACCGTTAGCCTTCAATACCGAAGAGATGGGTATGGCCATCGTTTGGTTGGCCGCGATCTTTTCCAGGGTGCCAACATTAGCTGGCTGGTCACGCACAAGCACATCCGCCGTCAGTGAACCATCCGTACGCAGTTTGATACCGCTAGAAGTGTAGCCGACCAGCGTGACTTTAACCGTGGCGCTGGCAGTGCATTTAACGTACAAGTCCGAGCTTTTTTTCAATCCCGGTACGCTATTGGCCTGAATATCCCCATAGCTGATATCTACCGAAGTACCAACCAGTGAACAGGCGGGGCCTGGCGGTGGCTGAGGTTTCCAGCCATCACCGGTTCCGCTGTTATGTTCAAGAGAAACGTTCATAGTCGGACCATCAGCAGGACGTTTGCCAACTTCTTGACCCAGTCCGAAGAAATTTAATTCATTGGCTTGCAATGTAAACGTGATAGGGAGGACTTTTGCCAAAACTTCACTACAGTTTCCGCTTGCTACCCCCGGCGCGGAGGCAATCATTCGTTGGTACATCCCCGTGGTGGTACTCAATATCGCGTAAAAGTAAACTGTCTTGCCGGTTTTACACAACGTGGTGTAGCCACCGATACCATCAGGCTGGGCACTAATGGTCTGTTGCTTTGGCCCCGTCCAGCTCACATCGATTCCGGCGGTGTATCCATATAGAGGCATCAGCAGACCAGCAACCAGCACGGTTTTTTTGAGTAGTGCTGTTCCTATTAACGTCATTATTAGTTCCTTATTGCTCTGCGCTGCTGCTCATTAGCCCCTTCACAGAGGCCAAGCGGCGTCAGCCCTTAGTCATAGGTCAATGCAAAGGTCATGCTGGCACTGAAAGGGCCGCGGTTAATGGTTCGGTTGGTAATCGCGTCTGGCTCGCCTTGCACATAGGCCATCATGCGCAGATAGTTGTCCCCTGTTGCTAACGGGTAGCGATGAGTGCCTAACTGGTTCAATGGCACTGAATTGCCATTTTCTGTCTCAACACCAATACCGATGCCCGACGCCTGGCTGGAGGCATCCAGCGCCAGTAATCCCGGCAAGGCAGGGTTTTCCACCCCGGTGAAGGTGACCTGAACCGATTTGCCCAACGTCTGATCGCAGTTGCTCAAGTGCAGTTTGAACTCCCTACTGCTGGTTCTTTGATTGTGATACAAGTGTTTGTCAATCACCGTGCCAAAATCCAGTTGGATGGTTTCTTCACCCGGTGGGATGATGCAAGGTTCCGCCACCAGCGTGCCGTGTAAGCGCATCTTTGCCGCCTGAACGCCCTGGCTCAGCGCTAGCAGAGCGACGGTGGCACAGAGAGATCTCAGTATTTGCCGCATATCAGCTCCTTATTGGTAATCCGCAAGCAGCGTCGCCGTGACTTCAAATACCCCTTCAGTCAGCTCGGTGCCCGGTTTTTTAACCGGTACGGCTTCCAACATCGGTGGATTTTGTGGGTCAATAGAGATAGGCGTACCGAGCTCAAACGGCTCGCCGTTCTGGTAAATTTTGATGCCCAGATTGGCAATGTTGGTCTGTAACGTTGCCGGCTCAAAGGTGGCACCAGGGCCGATCAGCGTCAGCACCATGCTCCAGGCGGATCCCGCCGAACAGTCCAATATGTAATCAACCTGCCTGCGGTGCTTCACCCCATCCACGCTATTGACGCCGATCCGGTCAAAAGGCACGTCGAGGTCTTTGCCGTTGTTCACCTGGCACGGGGGTGGCTCAATCAACGTACCGCTAAAGCCCATATTTTCTGCCGCTTGCAACGGGCTTATGGCCAGCAGAGCAAACGATAGCAATAGTGACATCCCTGCAACCGATCTCATTCCTTTCTCCCGTTTCACTGGTAGTCGACCACCATCGTGGCTACCGACGTAAAGTAGCCAGCGGTGAGAGTCCCCCCTGGACGCTTCACTAAGGTGGCAAACAATGCAGGCTGATTTGGCAGTGTGAAATTCAGCCAGCTATTCACCGGCATTGCCTGGCCGTCATTCGACAAGGCGATCCCCAGATCGCCTTTCGAGGTTTGCAGAGCGCCGGCAAAACCGGCGTCTATGCCCAGGATCTGCATTTTTAACGCGTTGGTATTACCTGCCGAGCATTCCAACGTGTAAGGCACCGGCTGGCGGTAGTTGATACCATCAACCCGGGTCGTCAACACCTCGTTGGTGAAATCCACCATGATGGTTTGATCCCCGTTAATCACGCAGGGCGGCGGCAGTAAAATGTTGCCCGAGATAGTCAGGTTGGACGTCGCAGCAACGGCTGATGACATGCCCACAACCAGTATCAAACCTGCAAGTCCCGTCGACGTTTTCCACGGCATAGTTCACCTCTGTTGCGCGTAGGCTATGAGTTACGTTTGCCAGGTTCTGCCTGACAGGTATCACCCGCACAGCGGAAAATAAGTTCTGGGCGGCCACCGAAGTCATTCACGTAGGTCAGCACCGGCGCACTACCTAAAGCACTGACGCTGGCGCTTAGCGGTGCGGTAGATTTAGGCGGCACCATCAACGGAACAAACCCTTTGGCGCTCTGGCCACCTTTAGTGGTGCTAGCCTCAACGATGGTGATGTAATACGGCGTCGGGTTATTGATCACATAGCGATCGCCTTGGCGCGTCAGCGTCATTTTTTCCTGCCACGGCGTACTCATCTGTTCCTTGGTCGGTTCAATCGCCTGCGGGCGGTAGAACAGTTTAATGCGTGTTTGCAACGCAATTTGCAGCGTATTTGGCTTGTCGCTGCGCGGCGGGATTTCGCGCAGGTTGAAATAAAACAGCGATTCACGATCCTGTGGTAATTGCTGCAAAGCAGGCAGCCCCTGCACTTTCACCTGGCTTTTAGCACCAGACTCAATGCGCTGCACCGGAGGCAAAACGATCAGCGGGCTGGTGATCTTATTGCCCTGTTCATCCTCAATCCACCCCTGAGCCAGATAAGGCAGGTGTTTGTTTTCATTGCTGACGTTCATGCTGACAGACTTGCTGGAAGCGTTATAAATCACCCGGGTACGATCCAGGGCAATCGCCGCATTGGCCTGTGAGGTAAGGATGGCCAGCAGCAAGGCGCCAGCGGTTAATAAATGTGTGGTCGTTAATTTCATCAGTCTTTTTCCGTTCAGCTTCTGTTTTCCGTTTCCGGATTTTCCCCTGCGGCGATTGGCCGGCAAGGCAGCAGTAAATTCTGTGTCCCTTGCGGTGGGATATGCGTTGGCAGCGTTATTTCGCACTGGGTGATACCATTCCAACTGGTGGTCATCTTGGCGCCGGGCTGAATACCACTCAGGTAAACGCTGCCGTCATCGTTGACAATGCCGACGTCCCGTTTCTTGCTATTTTGTACTGTGGCACCGAAAGGCGGTGATGACCCATCAGCCAAACGAACTACCGCCATCGCTTTTTCACCGGCAACTACTTCAAAACGCCGCAAACCAATCGCCCCTTCGGTCAATGTCGCCTGCTGCACCGAGCTGAGCGCTTCGGTCTTGTCGTCCAGTGCGTTCAGATCGATGCTGACCTGGTTGCGGTAGTAGCTGTTGAGATCGGACACCACAGCTTTACCAAAGCGGTTGGATAAGGTGGTGGCACCATAGCCGCGCACAGGAACGCCTGCGACCCCGTCGGTATCCAGTAAAATGCGCGTTCCGCCTGGCATGCCAATCCGATGCATTGCCACGCCCTCCCCGGTCGCCGTCACCCCACCTTGCAGCATCAGGCCCAGAGAACTGGATCGCCCAGCTTGATAACCCGCATTGGCACTCACTTGCGCGTCGTTGCCCATGTGGGTGTAGTAACCGCTGGCAACCGCGCCTTGGCGAGCAGCGCCTGCACTGATCTGATAGGAGTCGGCGTCATTCACACGGCCGAAATAACCCACCTGGTGAGTATTTTCATTGCGATCCCATGACCCGCTATAGGTGATGGAACTGGAGTGACCCCAGGGAATGGTGATCGCCAGATACATGCCGTCGTCGTTGGTGCCGTTAAATTTGTTGCGATAGGCGGTCAACGAGAGGTTAAGTTCCTTGAACTTGCCCAGATCGAAGTATCTCGCCAGCGACAGGTTGTAATGATCGTTGGCACTGTCGTTCCAATAGGTCTGGTGGCTGTAGTTGATAAACGTGCTCAGACCCAGCTCGACAAACTGCTTATTGAACGTAACGGTGTACATCTCCTTGCTGCTCTGGGTGCGGTAACCGGTAGTCCGAGCGTCCAAAAACTCGCTCATGTTCATAAAGTTGCGTTCGGAGAAGCGATAGCCCGCGAACGTCACCTGGCTGTCATAATCGTCAAAACGTTTGGAATAGCTGAGGCGGTAAGAGTTACCAAACAGCGAGCTCTCCTGCGGCAAATTAGCCCGGGATTGGGTGACATCGAACGACAGTGCGCCCAGCATCATCAGATCGCGGCCAACCCCCAACGCCAACGCGTTATAGTCGTCGCTCCCCACGCCGCCACCGTACAGTGACCAGCCGTTGCTAACCCCCCAGGAGAATTCGCCGGTGGAGAACAGTGGCCCGCTGACATTGTGTTTCCAATCGCTTGGCCGGCCTGCCGCGAGTTTATAGCGCAACGAACCTGGACGGGTCAGATAAGGGATGCTGGCGGTGTTCACGGTGAACTCCTGCACGCTGCCATCCTGCTCCTCAACGCGAACCTGCAGTTGGCCGGAAACCGCATCATTCAAATCCTGAATGCGGTACGGGCCTGGCGCGACCTGAGTTTCATACAACACCCGGCCCTGCTGGCTAATGGTCACCTTGGCATTACTTTTGGCGACGCCACTCACTTCCGGGGCATAGCCGCGTAAGTTAGGTGGCAGCATGTTGTCATCGGTATTGAGCGTAACGCCGGTGAAACGGAAACTGTCGAAAATATCTGAATTGAGGAAGTTTTCCCCGAGCGTCAGGCGCGCAAGCAGCTTGGGTAAGGCGCGATAAGCGTAATAACGGCTCCAATCCAGGCTATTCTCGCCGTTGCTGCCAGACTGATTCCGCATCTGCAACTGCCAATCCGCGCGCAGACGCCAAGGGCCAAAGTTAGCCCCGGTGGTCCCATTACCACTCAGGCTATAGGCCTGATCCTGGTGCTGCTGGCGCGTGGTCAGGAAATTCAGGTTATAGTCAAACAACGCACCGGTAATGCCGTTATCCCAACGGGAAGGCGGATCCCAATTCTCAGAACTGTATTCAAGATAGGCTTGTGGCACGCTGAGCTGCAGGGACGACGTCGCCAGGTCGCCCTGAACCGTCAATCCTGGGATGCTTTGCAGATCGATACATTGCCCATCATCTTCCCAGACAATGTCCTTGAGCACGCTGTCTCTCAGGCCAAATAGCTCGATCAGTTCAGGTGTCAGGCAAGGTTCGCTGCTTTTAGGGTCTGCTTTAGATGGCGCGAAGGTGATTGAACGCTCCGCTATTTGCTGCCGGTTGAGAAACACCGCCATGGTGTAAGTCCCTGGCATAATATAGCCGCCACGGGAGAAATGACTGAGATCGAGATTTTCCCGATCTTTAATATCCAACACATCGGTATTGAACTGAATATCATCTGCGGCATGCGTAAGATAAACCGGGCTTCCCAGCGATAAAGCAATACAGACCCACAATCCGCGCAGCCGGAAAGTAGAATTCGCAACAGGTTTGGCCATCGATAAAAATTCCGTTTATCAGTAATAATCCATTTTGAAACGCACGGTGGAACGGTACTCACCGGCTCGCAGTATTTGGTGATTCGGCAACAGGTTAACGGTGTATTGCAGCAGCTTATCTCCGGAGCTTAACTCTGCCAGGGGCATAGCTACGCCGGGTAATGCAATGTTGCCTGATTGGTCTTTGATCTGTAGCCCAACGCCTCGGGCTTCGCCTTCAATACCCAGTAAGGCGCCATCCTTCAAACCATCAAAGGTAACGCGGAATGCCTGCCAATCGGGCATCGTGGGATCGAAGCGTGGCAAGGTGCAGTTAATTAAGCGAATGACAAAAGGTTTAGCGATACCTTGCCCATCATGAGCAATCTGTGACGCAGGAACGGTGATCATCTCAATCACTTGCTCACGGCTGCTCATCTCGATGGCGCAGGCAGTTTCAATAATGCTGCCTTCCATGACGACACGGCCTCGTCCCAAAAACGTATCCGCCGTTGCGGTTACGCAAAACAGAGCGCTGAGCAGGCAGCTCGCCACGATATATTCCATTTTGTTCACGCTGTTAATTCCCTTCGACACCATGACCTTAAGAATAAACATGCGGGTTTCCCCGCATGTGTGACCGCTTGACCGGTTAAAACTTACTGATAAGCCAGGGTAAAGGTAGTAGTGGTGCTGAAGTCGCCTGGGACGATTTCTGAAGCAGTTTTACCGTCTGCACCCATGTCGCCCTGCAGGTAAGCAGAGAAGTTCAGGATGTTGGTTTGATCCTGGATGCCCTGTGGAGCAGTTGCCTGGCCCAGTTTGATCAGCGTGCCGCTACCGTCGGTGATAGCCAGGCTAGCGCCACGAGCAGTACCGGTTATGCCCAGCAGATCGGCGTTACCCGCAGAAGTTGGACCTGTGAAGGTGGTGGTTACCGTTTTAAGGGTAGATGCATCACAGTTTTCCAGGTGGATGTAGAAGTTTTCAGGGGTAGATTTACCGCCGTCTTTCAACGCCACGTTAGCGATCTGGCCCATTGGGATACGCTGGTTGTCATCGCCTGGGGCGATAGAGCAAGGTGCATCAATGATGGAACCGTAGAATTCGATTGTGCCATGGCCCGCGTCCTTTGGTGCAGCATTGGCAGCAGAAACAAAACCCAAAGCGATTGCGGCAACCATGAATTTGTTCAGTTTCATATTTCTATTCCTTTATTAAATAAATTGATATAAACGACTAATAACCATCCATGTCAAACATGGTCTGGGGACTGCAAAAAAACATGAAGCGCCCGCCCATCATCCAATGGGCGACGTGCTTCATTTTTTATACTTCGGCACTCAAGATAGGTTATAACGGTCAGCCTTCTACGCTGGTACCGTAATAGACCCGCAAGGTCTTATATAAGCCTATTTTATTGGTACAGCCAATTTTCTTCATAACGGACACGCGATGACTGCTGACCGTTTTAATATTAATCCCTAAAATCGCACCGATCATTTTTGGCGTATAACCGCGAAAAAGATAATAGCAAATCCGTTTTTCTCTGTTGCTTAACGCAGCCAAGGTCCCTTTAGGGATAAACTTGTCGCGTTTTGCCCATGTTGTATTTGGTGAATCGGCAATCTGTGTCAGTAGAGCATTAGAACACTCATTGGCTGCAATAAAAACAACCCGGTCTCTGTAGCGTTGCTCAATGCTTAGCGACAATATATTCAATAACGCAGTACTGGCAATCACCACCATCAACGTTCGGCTTTTCTTTTCACGTATCATTTCGCTAATCAGCATTGCACTGCGTGCCGAACCATCCGATATCGAATGTTCAAAGACAACATGACTATGCTGTTGCTGCAACTTAAGCAAGCTGCATCTGATACCTTGTAAAAAGTAGCTATTATTGCTGGAGATATGGAACGAAATCTCAGTTATATCTTCACTATGAAAATCGAAATTATATTCGTTCACACCGTACCCATCGTCCATAACACTACCAAACTTATCGCCAAATCCATGTCGGCTATCGTACATCTGCTTCCCGCCACTATCGCTGAAAAGTTGGATGCATGTTAGCGATCGACGCCAAAATGCCATAATCAATTTATATCAACTTGTGAAATTTCATTTAAGTAATATAAAAAATCCAACAAAATCATTGCCATGCGAAAAATTTCACTTAAGATCAACCAACCTTAAGAAGATGCCTAGAGCGATATATTTGAGCATTAATCGACATTAATCAATTTACTAATCAGAAAAATCTTGCTAAGTTTTATAACGCAAGACCAGGAGCAGCCTGGATCCCGGCATCTCAGCGGTGATGCATTAGTAATCAACAAGAAAAATCTCATTTAATAAACTGTATGCTGTCCGTTATTTTTTGTTTTAATAACGATCGTGATTTTGAACAAGGAAGTGAAAGGAATGACTAGTAACTGTAGCGGTTATTATTATCTCATCGGTGACAGCGTTGAGTTTTGGCCTGAGGAAAACTTGCTTTACTCCCGTGTCAACGGTGAGAAAATCACGCTATTTATCGCAGCCTCACGCTGCCTTCAGCTCTTATTAAGCCAACAAGGTGAACTGGTTCCACAGCGGGATCTGTTTGAAGCCGGATGGCAAAAAAATGGTTTAGAGGTGTCTAACAATACCTTTTACCAAAACATCCTTATGTTACGTAAAGGATTAAAGCTTGCCGGCTATGAGCAAGCAGTGATAAAAACAGTGCCCCGCCAGGGCCTTACCATCCCCTCAATGGTTCCAGTTGCCAGAATAATACCGGACATAAGTACAACCTCTGCCGAAGAAATACCTAGTGTGGAGGAAAAACAGCCGCCAACACCCAGCAAAGTGGATAAAAAAGCATCCTCTCGGCCTCGCTATGTGTGGGCAATATTGCTTAGTCTCTCTTTGGGTGTCGGTATTGCACTGTTAGCTGCATGGAATAGCTCAGAGAACAAGAATTTCTTCTCTACTTTTAACTTCGTAGGGAATATAGAGCAGTGTTCTGTCTATCTCCACAGCGGCCAGACATCGTTGCAGTCCTACATGCAATTTATTGCGCAGAACAACTTCACCTGCAAAAAACAGGAGGTTGTCTACTTTACCGCCAACCCATTGGTTCCACGAGCCTCAGTTATTCGCTGCGAATGGCCATTTGCTTCAGGGACCAAGAATCTCTGTATTTCTGAATATTATCTGGAGTGGCAGCATAATGAATAAGCCCCAACTGTTCGGCGTATTTACACTACTCTCTTTGTTGTTCCTGTTGCTCGCACTGGGGGCATACCGCCTCTATAGCCAATATCATCAAACACATTTTAACTGCGAAGCCATGCTGCTGGTTCACAAAGATGATGCGGAGCTGGCCCTCATGGTTAACTTTATCTTCCAGGGTAATAATGGCATCGTCAGCCTGAAGGGCACCCTTAAGCAGGGTGACAAGACCACCAGCGTCAGCAGAAAAAGCTATTTTGATTTCAATCAGATGAAACAAGTTTATCATCTTAAGTCAATTTCAGCGGTGACCACACCGGCCGACAACAGTGACAGCAAAGATCTCGCCCGTTACCTCCCTCTTTTTTACCTGGAACCGGGGCTGAAGTTCGACTTCACCGCTTACCCCGCATCTAAAGAAGGGTATGTTTTTTCTACCGGGCAGGTGCCGTCATTTTACTGTGCACGTAAGTGAAATACTGCGATACGGGGATGGGTGACCAGCAAAGGGATGTTTGACGTTAACGAGTTTCGCTTTGTGGAGACTACTCTTTAACGCTGGGATCGAATGGCAAAAACAGAAAATCGGAGGAAAGAATCACTTTCCTCCGGTGATGACATCGCCGTGATGTGGTACGGCTTATCTACAGCACATCCACCACCACAACCGCAGACCCGCTGAACGCGCCAGCCTTGACGGTCCCACCTGTGGGGGCTAGAGTCGATTCAATCTGCACATCTGCCGAACCATTAATGGTGATTGGCGGTGGGAATTTCGAGCCATTGATGGTGATAGTCGATTGTATTCCATTGCCTAAACTGGTGGTGTTATCCGATAGCGCGGGTACAGTTATCACAACTTTAGCTGGAGTCGGGCACGTTATCGTCGCCTTGAGACTGGCGATATTCCCAGCTATGGCAGTGCTGTCCACCAAGCCATGGTCGAGAACTGTGGGCCCGGTTATATCACACCCGGTGGTGAAGGGCCTGAGAACAGTATTTACACACGAAGTTGTCAGCCTCGCATTCCGGCTGTTAGGACCTTCATAAACAACACAGGTGCGAGTGTTTCCTGTGTTCGCATTGACACGCCAGGCCTTGCCCTTCCAACTCCCGCCGGATCCGAGCCCCGTTCTCTTCATTACTTCCGTTTGGAAATCCGACCAGTAATAATAATTACTTGCGTAGGTTTGAGTAGAATAACTAAAGGCGCAATACGTATCTGTAGCATAGGCATTCCACCCAACATTATTTTTTGTCACACACACGTCAAAGAACGAGGTCGTGCCCGGGCGGATACTTGTTGTATCGAATTGTTCGACACCGTCGGTATAGGTGAAGAACAGCTCTTGTGTTGCTTGGTCGAATTGCGCACTGGTGATGACGAACGCAGCAAAACTGGACGTACTGGTTATCAGGCAGAGTAAAGCAATTAGCGATTTCATTCGTTTAACGATGTCGTACATAAAGTTAGTCTCGATTACAGGAAAGGAAGGGGCCGCTATGCGGCGGCACGGCGTGCTACTGGTACTCCAGCGCGAAGGTCGCGGTGGCTGTAAATGCCCCCTCTACTATCCCTTGGTTGGCCTTGGCCGCAGGTTCTGCCTGCACGTAGGCCTGCAACGCAATCACCATGTTGCCCTGAGTCAGTGGCGTGGTGGAGCTCTGGACATTCAGCGGCAATGCCTGGCCAGCGCTTGTTTCCATCCCCACCGCAACTCCGCGGGCCACGCTGGCAGCATCCAGCGCCAACAGCCCTGGCAATGCCGTGCTCTCGGTGCCCATAAACGTCAGCTTCACTCCCATTGCCACCGCCGTATCACAGTCATCCAGATGCAACGAGAACGTCTGGCTTGGGCTGCGCGTATTGGTGTAAAGGAACTTGTTAACCAACGTGCCAAAATTCAGCTCTATCGCCTCATCACCCGGGCGCAGGGTGCAGGGCGCATTCACCAGCGCGCCTCTGAATTCCACGTTCTCGACCGCCTGTGCCGGTGCGCAGAATAAAAACGGGCAGGTCAACAGCAGTGCCAGACCGATCCGTGGTAACGCTTGCCATTGCTTCATCAAACGGCTCCTATTGATATTCGGCCAGCAGCGTGGCTCGGGCAGTAAATGCTCCCGGGCTCGGTGGCTGCGCTGGATCGGCCACTGGCACTGCAGTCAGTACTGGGGGGGACTGCACGTTAACATTCGCAAAAGTCGAGTTCTGCCAAGGAAACGGCACACTCCCCTCCAGCAGAATACGGATACCCAACCCCGTCAGATTGGTTTGAATTGCCGCGTAGTCAAAACTGCTCGGGGCCCCCTTAAAACTCAACCTAACCACCCCTGCCGCACTGCAATCAATCTGGTAAGGTATCGGCTTGCTGTAGCGCACCCCGTCGAGATTGCGGATCACCAGATTGTCGCCAAAATCCACTTCGATCGGATCACCGTTATTGATAGTACAGGGCAGTGCTTCCACCAGGCCGCCTTGAAAGTTCACCTGCACCGCCTGTGCTGGCTGCATCAACATGCCCAGCAACATTGCCAGAGAAACTGTTTTACCCGTCATTGTTCATCCCTCACTGATAGTCCACCAACAGCGTGGTAGCCGCGGTAAAGGTCCCCCCGCTGAGGGTACTGCCCGTAGCCTTAACCGGGGCTGCCGTCAGTACAGGGCGAGCCGGGTTGGTAAAATTCAGCCAGGTGTTCATCGGTAATTTGACGCCGTCACTGCGCAACTCCAGGCCCAAATTGGTTTTACTGGTACCAAGCACACTGGCATCAAAACCTGCCCCACCGCCCTGAAATTGTAGTTTCAGCGTTGCGGAGGTCGCGCCAGTACAGTCCAGCGTATAAGTGATAGGCTGTTCGTAATTAACCCCATTTATCCGCCCGGCCAGCATATCGGTGTCAAAATCTACTGAAATATCGCTGTTGCTGTTGATCACACAGGGCGGTGGCACCACCAAGGTACCGGTGAACCTGACGTCCACGGCCTGCGCCGGTAACGCGCAACCCAGAGCGATCGTCAGGGCCAGGACAGGCCATACCGCTGTTAGCTGTTTCATAACACCTCCACCAGCAGCGTTGCCGTACTGTTGAACACCCCACCAGGCAGAATGGACCCCGCCCGTTTCACCGGCACGGCACTGATGGCAGGCGGCGTGGCCGAATAGCTGAAGGTAAACCATTCACCCAACGCTAACGCACTGTTGTCCGGTTTCAACAGCTTGATCCCCAGATCCGTAAAGTTGGTTGCCAACACGTCAGGATCAAAGCCGCTGACCGATCCCTGGAACCGCAGACGCAAGCTTGAAGTGCTGCCGGTACAGCTCAGAGAAAACGGCACCGGCGTGGCATAGTTGTTGCCATCAATGCTGGTGGTCTGCAAGGCACTGCCAAAGTTCACGTCAATCGCGGTGTTGCCATTCACTATGCAAGCGGGTCCCGTCATCACGATCCCTTTGATGGTGAGCGCAAGCTGGTTGCTGGCCTGTGCCGCAGCCAGGCACAACGCCAGGCCCCCCACCGTACCGATAGCGGTACGCCAAAGACTCCTGAGAGGGGAGCGGCCCTTGGGTCGATAAACCAACCTATTCATAGCTCAGCCTGAAGTTGACATGGGCCAGATACTCGCCCGCTTGTAGCGGTGCCCCGGTGCGCTCCGGCGCAATATAGTAGGTCAGCACGTTGCTGCCCGGTGTCAGTAACTGCGGTTGTCCTGCCAACCCCGGCACGACGTCACGGCGGGAGGCATCCGTCAGACGCAGTCCCATACCGCCCACACCGCGCGCCAGGAAAAGATTGGGTTCGTAGTTATCCTGCACGCCGGTAAAGGTCAACGACACCGCTGGCTGGTTGGTGCTCCAGGTCAGGTTACCCTGCTGGTCACGATTGTTGGCCGCACTGCGCAGGCAGTCTTGCAAACGCAGTTGTACCGCCACCGCCGTGCCGCGATCGCCCACGTGTTGCAGGCGGCCCGTTCCCACATCCCCCAACTCGACCGACTGGTCGGCACTGCTCATCTCCAGGCGGCAGGCGCTTTCGGTCAGCGCCCCCGACACGCGCAGCACGCCGTGTTCACCGTCAATCAACCCCGTTGCGGCCTGTGCCATCGGGGTAAGCAGGGCAGCCAGTACCATGCCGCTCAGGACGGAGTACTTTGCCGTCTTGCCGGGCAGTCTTCTCTTTTCCATGATTGTTTTCCTTGTTCTTCCTTCACGGTTCATGCCCGCAGGGCACCGCCCATCACCACCACTGACGCCGGGTGATTATTTGTCGCGCTTGCTTTCATCCACCTGGCAGTTGCTGCCACTGCATTTGAAAGTCAGCGCCGGTTGACCGCCGTAGTCATTGACATACACCAGCACCGGGGTCGCCCCTAACGCCGCCGCACTGCCGCCCAGCTTGACGCTGCCCTTTGGTGGCACCATCACCGGTTCAAAACCTTTCACCACTTCGCCTTCTTTCTTGGCGCTGGCACCAATCAACGTCACAAAATACGGCGTTGGGTTGTTGACGGTGTATTGGTCACCCTTTTTGCTCAGCGTCAGTTGCTCCTGATACGGCGTCGCCTGCTGTTTGGTCGCCGCTTCGGCCAGTGCTGCCGGGCGATAGAACATCTTGATGCGCGTCTGCAGCGCTATCTGCAATACGTTCGACTTGTCGCTTTTCGGCGGGATTTCCCGCAGGTTGAAGAAGAACAGCGATTCGCGATCCTGTGGCAACATGTTGGCTCCCGGCGTTGCCTGGATTTTTACCTGGGTCTGTCCCTTGGGTTCGACACGCTGCACCGGTGGCAGCACGGTAAACGCACTGTTCCCTTCCAGCTTGGTGCCGTGGGCATCCTCCAGCCAACCCTGAGCCAGATAGGGCAGTTCCGGGTTCTGGTTGCGCACGGTCAGGCTCACCGACTTCTCATTCCCCGGGAATACCACGCGGGTCCGATCCAGCGAAATGGCCGCCTGCGCAGATGGAACCAATGTGGCTACCGCGACTCCTGCCAACAGGCTCATCACAAAAAATCTTTTCATCATCATTACCTATACTCTTCCTATCGGACACCATCTCGGCAGGCTCAAAAGCCTGCAGACAATGACGCCCTTTACTGTTCATTGGGTTTAATTCGCTGCCGTTATCCGTTTACACAAGGCAGCAGCAGGTTGGCGGTCATTCCCGCCGGTATTTCTTTCGGCAGTGTAATGCGGCACTGTTCGGCACTGTTCCAGTGCACCGTCATGGTCTCACCCGGCTTGATACCGCTGAGGTAGACGTTGCCTGCATCGTTCACCATGCCGGTTTCCTGTTGCTTGGCGTTCAGCACCGTGGCACCGAAAGGCGGCACCGAACCATCGGCCAAGCGTATTACCGCCATCGCCTTCTCACCCGCGACGACTTCAAAGTGACGATAGCCAATGGCTCCTTCGGTCAGCGTGCCTTGCAGCACTGAGCCGGTGGCTTGGGCGTTGTCCGCCAGTTTGTCTACGTCGATACGTACGCTGCTGCGGTAATAACTGTTAACATCTGCCACTACCGCTTTACCGAAGATATTGGAGTTGACCGTGTTGCCATAACCGCCTACTGGCACTCCTGCTACACCATCGGTATCAACCAGCATCCGCGTCCCCCCCATTACCGAGGTACGATGCAAAGCACCGCCTTCACCCGTCAGGGTAGCTCCGCCCGACATCGACATCCCTGCTGAGCTATACTGCCCGGAGCGGTAACTGGCCATGCCATTCACCTGTGCCAGGGTGCCACGGTGTGAGTAATAGCCGCTGAAATCAGCATCGCTATTCGCCATCCCAGCTCGGACCGTATAGTTGTCGGTATCACCGATCCGATCGGAATAGGTGACCGAGTTGGTATTGTCACCCGCAGCATAAGAGCCGTTATAGCCCAGCATGCCGCTGCTTCCCCATGGCATGGACAGCGACAGATACATGCCGTCATCCTTGGTGTTGCTGAAGTTGTTGCGGTACGCCGTCAGCGACAGGTTGACGTTACGCAAACTGCCAATATCAAAGTAACGTGCCACCGTTAGGTCATAACGGTCACTGGTGGCCTGGTTCCAATAGGTCTGATGGTTGTAGTTAAGGTACCCACTCATCGCCAGCGACTCGAACTGCTGGCTGAAGGACAGGGTGTACATCTCCTTGCTACGCCCAGGGCCTATCCGATTGGCGTTATCCTTGGCACTCAGGTAGTCCGCCATCGACATAAAACCACTGTCGGAGAAGCGGTAACCGGCAAAGGTGACCTGGCTGCCGGTATCATCAAAGCGCTTCGAGTAGCTCAGGCGGTAGGAGCCCCCCTGCTGAGTACCTTGCTCCGGTAGCCGAGCACGGGACTGCGTCACGTCCGCAGACAAGGCTCCAAAAACCATCAAATCACGCCCAATCCCCAGTGACAGGGCCGAGTATTCATCCCCACCCAGCCCGCCGCCGTACAGCGACCAACCATTACTCACGCCCCAGGAGAACTCCCCCGTGGCAAACATCGGCCCATTAACCTTATGTTGCCAGTCAGATGGACGGCCTGCCGCCAGCTTGAAACGCACCTGTCCTGGCCGGGTCAGATACGGAATGGTGGCGGTATCAACCTTGAAGTTCTGTACGCTGCCGTCGGCCTCTTCAACCCGCACATCTAATGCGCCAGAGACCGCGCTATCCAAATCCTGAATACGGAATGGCCCGGAGGCGACCAGCACTTCCTTGATCACTCGCCCCTGTTGGCTAATAACGACCTTGGCGTTGCCACGCGCCACACCGGTAACTTCTGGCGCATAACCACGCAGATTCGGTGGCAACATGTTGTCATCAGAGACCAGGCTGCCCCCGGTGAAACGGAAGCTGTCGAAAATGTCGGAATTCAGGAAATCTTCCCCTAATGTCAGCTTGGCGCGCAGCGGTGTAATCGCTCGATAGGCGGTGTACTGTGTCCAGTCAAAACTGCGGGTATTCTCTTTTGCCGAATCCTTCTGATGGTCGATCCTGGTCTGCCAACTGGCCCGCAACCGCCACGGCCCCAGGTTGGCTCCTGCCACCCCATTACCGCTGAGGTTGTAATCCTGGGTACCGTCCTGGCTCTTGCGTTGAACCTGGGTATTCAGGTTGTAATCCAGCAAAATGCCCGGGATCCCCTCTTCCCAGCGCGAAGGCGGATCCCAGTTCGCACTGCTGTATTCCAGATAAGCCTGCGGGATACTGAGGTACAGCGTGTTGGTCCCGAGATCGGTACGGGCCTGAAGCCCATCCAGGCTAGCCAGATCCAGACACTCGCCCTGATGCCACCAGGTCAACCCTGCCAATGCGGCCTTGGTCAGACCCAACTGGTCCACCATCTCTTTACTCAGACAGACCTGGCTGCCTTTCGGATCGTCGTCCGGCGCCAGGAAGGTTACCGGGCGTGCCGGTTGCACCTGATTATTCAGGCTCAAAGCAAGGTCATAAGTGCCCGGCAGGATAAAGCCCTGGTGCGAAAACTGGCCTAAATCAATGTTGTCACGATCTTTGAGATCCAGGACATCCGTGTTGAACTGGATATCTTTTGCCTGGGCCACGCTCACCGCACCGAGCAATACGCTGCTGCCGAGGCTGGCTTGACACAAAATGGCAAGCAGGGAGCGGGAAAAATAACGCGCCATGAAGAGAGTCCCTTTAGTAATAATCCATTCTGAACCGTATAGCCGAACGGTAATCCCCAGCCTGCAACGTCTGTTGGTTACCTACCAGGCTCAGGGTGTAATGCAGTTGCATCTCTCCAGGGGTAAAGGTACTGGCTGGCATGGCATCACCCGGTGCGGCAACCTCACCTCTGGCATCGCGTATCATCAACGCTACGCCGCGCGCCTCGCCGTTCACTCCGAAGTGGCCGCGATCGTTATCACCGTCAAAGGTCACCTGAAAGCGCTGCCAGTCTGGGGCTGTCGCATCAACCCGGACCAGCACGCAATCCACCAGGCGGATGGCAAAATCTTTATCTGGCCCGCGACCATCCCGGATCAGTTGGCTGACCGGGAGGGTGTCCATTACCAAAGTCTGGTCACGGTCCCCGACTTCAATTGCACAAGGCGTTTCAACAATGGCGCCTTCCATGCTGACGCGCCCTTGCCCCAGCACATCAGCGGAAAATGCACTCCCGGAGAACGCCAGGGCACAACACATCAACAGGGAAGGCACCACACAAGGTGAAACGTCATAAGTCCATTTCATTAACAGCTCCATGGGTCGCAAAAAAACCTGCGGCAGAGCCGCCGCAGGTTGTTCAGCATTACGCAACAAACTTACTGGTAGGTCAGTACGAAGTTGGTTGGAACCTGGAAGCTACCTGGTTTGATCACAGCGTCTTCACCGCCACCTTTCAGAGCTGCAGTGAAGCTCAGGGTGTTGTTGGTGCCGTTAGCTACAGTCTGAGCTGCGGTAGGGGTGTTCAGAGCCACTTTGGCACCGTCAGCCTGAGACATCAGGATGTAAGCACCTTCAGCAGTACCGATCAGGCCCAGGCTGCCAGCGTCATATGAAGAAGCTGCACCGGTGAAGGTCACAGTGACTTTATCTTTGGTGCCTGCAGTAGCAATGACGCAATCTTTCAGCTCAATGCTGAAAGCTTCTGGCGTTGAGACACCAGTATTATTGTTAGCTGCCAGGGCAACGTTAGACACGGCACCCAATGGGATAACCTGATCAAGTGAACCTGCTGCGATAGAGCAAGGTGCATCAGTGATAGAACCGGTAAAGGTGATCTTGCCTTCGCCTTGGTTAGCTGCGTAAGCCGTGCTAGCCACCAGGGAAGCGCCAATGATCATTGCAATTGCTTTAACTTTCATGAAATCCGTTCCTATGATTTATATATTAACTAAAATATTAGGCGGGCTGTGAAATACACTGCCACGCCTTTTATCACTACCCAACAATAATTCCGTTGCTTAGGATTGGCGCTATAATACCGTCAGAGAAAAATACTTATATAGGACATTCCTCTTTGTTTCTTCTTGCTGTCTTATAAAAAAAACCACTTCAACGAATAACTCAGCAAGCATATGTATACACTAGGAAATATCTAACTTTAGTAGTTTAAATAAGCATTTATTGCTAGAAAAAAAAGCAAAAAAATGTTCACTTCAGCATGAAAGACATTAACGATCTATTTTTTACATCTATGCAACTTCCCGTTGCGAGTTGAGCGCCCCCCCACACACACATCCCGTCATGCCTCAAGCTGGGGACAATATCGGCTATAATATAAGATTGTGAGATTGCGACGCTGTACTGTAATCTGACAGCAGAGTAGGCTGGTTTAATCAGGTGTAGTCAGGTCTTACCTACAGGGGGGGACATGGTCTTTACAATTTTTAACATGATTGCGTTCAGAAGCGAAGATGGTGCGATGTGGAACATTGTGCAGCCCGAAAGAAGGCTCTCCTTCACTACCATTCCGACTAGGTTGTTCACCTACCTGTTGGAAAACGCCGATAAAATGGTAAGCCGGGAAGAATTACTCAATAATATCTGGAATAAATATGGGCTGGAACCTTCGAATAACTCGGTCAATCAGTATATTTCGCTGATCCGTAAGTCATTGAGTGAGTTAGGCTGTGAAGAAGAAATCATTAAAACCATACCTCGAGTCGGGTTTTATATCTCTGGGGAATCGGTGTCTTACCAACAGGAAACACCGCAGAGCGTTGAAACCACGAACACCGAAGTTCAACCTACAATAGAGCAAACAAGGCTACGCAGAGGGTATAAACCCGCGTTGCTCGCCATCAGCTTGATCATCTCAACCTTCTTGGTTCTGCAACCTTTCCGTTCCGCTACTGGCCACCTGGATTACAGTTTCCCAAAGTCTACGTTGTATCAAATTGGCAATATAGCGACCTGCCCCCTCTATGCGCTAAGCGCTAGCTCGCCTGACGTCGCTGCACGCAAGGAAAAACTGGCCGAAGAGTTGGCTGCAGTGCATGCCCCATGCGTTAACAATGAGGTGTTCATTTTTCACTCAGGCGAACACTATGCCTACCAACAATCTGGCAGAGCATTCATAACCCGTTGCACCAATAGTGACCATACCCTGTCTCATTTCTCTGACTGTAAGGCCGTCTATGCTTTCGCTAAATAATCGCTCAGGCAAGTTCATCGGGTTGGTTGCTCTCGCCTTGGTCGCGGCAGCCCTGTTATTCAACCTCCTGATGCATAAATTTTTCGTTACCGAGAAAGGTCCAAAAGTGAGCTGTGCCGCCTTTTTCCTGGTACAGAGCGACTTGCAAACCCAGGGCGTCATGAGTTTGCATATTGATGGCGTCAACCATGGGAGAATACATATCTCCGCTAGGGTCAGGGATAGCGCTGGCGCAGTAAAGTATAATCTTCTGCGTAATGTCAATTTTGAATATCGTTATGAAGGTAATGGTCACCTCGCCTTGCAGCTGGTGGATGTCAATAAAAATGCCAGCGATAATATGCCGAATGAGTTGTTTAACCAGTCCATTTTTGATTTTTCGGTGAAGGCCAGGCAGCTGAGGATCACCGAAGTGGGAGATGGCTATTTATTGTGGAATGACTTTTCGCCAGTGATGATGTGCATCCAAAGCCAATAATACGCCAATTCATGACAGAACAGTAAAGCGCTCTCTCTTCCCACTCGGCGAGTGCGATGGCTGAAGGATAGTATCCAACGCCATCGCACAGGTGTTTAGCGGTTTATTGCACATGAGTATTACCGAACTTAAGCATATACAGCTCATTGAAGTTTCTTGCCCCATGTCGTTTTACCGCCTTGGCTTTATAGCCACTGACCGTTTTTATCGACAGGTGCAGCATCTTGGCTATCTGTGATTGCGAATACCCCTCCACTAATAGCTTTAATACTCGGTGCTCTTTCTGCGACGACTTCAGGACCTCCCCCCAAATATCACCAAAGATATTGTCCGCTACCGTCTTGGGCTGCGCTGAGCCCATAGCTCTGACCAGGTTTTTCAGATCGGCATAGGCGATTTTTTTATCGACTATAAAGTCGGATAAATGCTTGACCATCGCAGAACACTCTTTACCTTTGGAAAGCAGCGTAATGACATAAATCGTTTTATTATCCTTTTTTAGGCCATAAATCTTTTTTATAGTGCTGTATATATCGCTCGAATCCCCGTCAACAAAAGCAACGTAACTTTCATCATGACGCAAGCTTGAGTTTGACTCCGCGTTTAAGGACTCGATAATTGAATCGAAGGCGACCTTATTTAAAGGGCAAGGGTAATTCGTGTCAAATAAAAACATGGGTAACTTCCTGCAAAAGTAATACTTGAATTTGGGAAGCACCAGGCCTAAGGCTATCCAAGATAACCCTATTCATTGTTAACTGACGTCAGAGACCAAACCCCTTAAGGGTTTTGCCGATGCCTACCTGGTGCTGAACTTATCGTTACTGCTCAGGATTGACGTTGCGCCTGCCAGACCTAAACCCGGCAAACGGCGCCCCACATCAATCTGAGCCTTAAGTTACATGAAAAGTTACCAAGCAGTTATTTATAACTGTAATTACGTTATTTATAGGTTTAAATTCTAAATTTTAAGTTTATTAATGACACTTACAGAACCTAACGCCATTCAGCTAGGATGGAATTCAGCAACATGTCACCCTATTGCTTAACCTAAACGCCAAGGATACTGTCTATTAGGTGATATCAAGCATTATTGCTTAGCTTTAACATGTAGAGCTCGTTGAAGTTTCTTGCCCCATGTCTTTTTATCGCCTTAACCTTATAGCCGCTGATGGTTTTTATCGATAAGTTTAACATTTTGGCGATTTGGTATTGGCTGTGGCCATCCAGCAACAACTTCAGCACCAGATACTCTTTCTGAGAAGACTTCAAAATGTCCCCCCAGATATCGCCAAAAACATTATCCGCTAACGCTTTGGGTTTTGCCGTAACCATGGTGCTGATCAGCCGTTGCAGATCGTCATAGGTGATTTTTTTATCCACCACGTAATCAGATAAATGCCTGATCACCGAGGAGCACTCTTTATCTTTTGACAACAACGTGACCATATAAACAACTTCGCTGTTCTTACGTAACTCGTAAACCGACTTGACGACGCTGTAGATATTAGCCGAATCCCCATCAACAAAAGCGATTGAACCCTCGCCATAATGCAAAGCAGGGGCTGGCTCACACCTTAAGGAATCGATGAGTGATTTAAAGGTTATTTTGCTTAGCGAGCAGGAATAGTCTGAGTCTATTAGAATCATTGGAATACTTACCTCCTGGTAAAAATAATCCATCCATATTGGAACGAGCAGCATTCAGGAGCACCAATGACTGACGATCCAATATCGTCTTTAATATACATCCAGGTTCTAATACCATAGACAGAGCAAACCAAAATTAATTTCAGGCTCTTAGATTTATGTAAAAAACGCTTTCATCACCTGGATAAAGTTATGACATCCTTTTACACCCAGCCTTATCAGTATATTCTTATAAAATTATTATCGTCAATCAATTTTATTGCTTAAAATAACCATTAAACATCATAACAAACATTCCCCATATTTTATAATCGCTTATGAATGGATTTATTCAAGCATGCAACTAATTATAAGACAAAAAGAAAAAATAAAGAGAAAACTCCCATTTAAATCCGTTATGAACGGCAATACAATAAAGCATGACATTCAATACAACCCAGCAAATTAACTTTCAATCCGGATGTCTAACCCAATCAAAGCTTATTGTTACGCTTTGATTTTTTGGCAATTGAAGCCCTGCTCGACAAAGCCTTATTCCTGCAGGAAAGAGAGTGGCACCACGGTAAGGAAAAGCTGATGTTCCTCATTACTGACGCACAAGGAATTGAAGCGCTGAAATATCTGGCCATAGGGATGAGAGGGTGTAGCACCGCAGGGCGTCTTGGCATCAAGGGAAAGACCGTTCATTGCCATAAGCATGCCAAGCACAAGCCGTGCGTCAAGAGTGACCAGGAGCTGTACCGGTGGATGGAACTGCGTGACTCCTCTCATCTGGTAGGCCCGACTTTGATCTGATTCCGCAAGGGTCTCGAGCTGCTAATCCAGACTTGGGATCGCCGAGAGTTGGCCTCCTAGTGAGTGCAAAACCACTTTTTTTATTCTATGAGCGTAATAGCGACATAATTATTTTCAGACTATCAACCCGAAAAATAATTAATTCTGCGCACACCCCACTTAATTTAGATAATTTTCATAATTTTTTATTATCTACAGCCTAAAAACGCCTCTTCCTTACTAGCTCCATAAAAAAACACCACAAAAAAGATACAAAACCCAACAACAGCATTAAAATAAGACAAAAAATCTATGCAATCAAAAATAAACAGAATTAAAAATTAATATTTGCCCACCAAAAATCCAGAAATAAAATAATTACCCATAGTAATCAATATGTTATATTAAAATCACGCACCAAGCCCACATTTTGACAACCATGACGTCTTTTGAAATTATTGAAAACGAAAGTCAGGGTGACTCGCCTTCAGAAATAAATAGCATCCATTGACCGCAAAAAATGGATTACCTCCCATTAATCGATATACATCCAGTTATTTCTGAGCAGAGATAACTGTAAGTCTATCAAGCACCAACTCGTTTTTTAATAAGCCACCTCTCTAAAGGAATAGCACTCATGCGTAAATCAATTTTCACCTTGGCTCCGGCTGCATTGGTTTTACTGGCCGTAGCGGGTAACACTCAGGCGGCAACCAACGCCCAATTAACCGTAACGGCCAACGTGGTTGCTGCCACCTGTGACATTTCACTGTCTACCAACAGCCTGGATCTGGGTAACTTTTCACCAAAGCAATTTACCGGTGTGTTGACGCCAATCCCTGCCAGCCAGAAACAGTTCACCGTGGGTCTGAACAACTGTGAAGCTCCCGTTGCCGCTGCCGATACCGCTAACCTGCTGGTGTCCGGCCAAACGCTGGCTGCCAACTCAAATATCTTCAACTCCACCGGCACCAATACCGGCATCATGTTGAGCGAAGTTAGCAAGCCAAACGTCTATATCAAGGCCGGTGACAAAATCCAGGTCGCTGCCGCAGGCGCAACGCCAGCAGCCAGCGATTTTAATGCCAAGACGGTGAGCCTGCAGGTAGGCCTGGCCTCCACCAGCGCGGACAAAACCAACATTGGCGCCGTCAAGGCACCAATCCTGTTTGCTTTCTCCTATAACTGATTTACCTCTGGGCAGGTGGCTTCGGCTACCTGCTTTTTTTCATACCAAGGGGCAATAAATGACGCGTTTAACGCTATTTTTTCCCGTCCTAATGGCGCTGCTGTGCAATTCACCCGCCGTATTGGCGGATGGATTTGGCATCAATGCCACTCGGCTTATCTACCCGCAAGGGGCAGGCAGCATTGCCGTCACGCTACGTAATACCCAGCCCACCTTGCCTTATCTGGTACAGGCTGCGGTAAGCCCGAACCCAAATAGCCGTGATGCCTCTCCATTTACGGTAACACCACCGGTTTTTAGGCTGGAAGCCAAGAGCGAGAGTCAGATCCGCATTACCGGTAATGACGCATCATTGCCCAAAGATCGCGAGTCGGTATTCTATTTCCAGGCCATGGCGATCCCAGCCGCAGCCGAGCCGACCGCCAGCCAACAGAGCGCCAACGTGAGTGCCACCGCCCAATTTGGCGTTGGCAATATCATCAAGCTGTTTTATCGCCCTACAGAGCTCGCATCAGATTCGGGTTCAGCACAAAAAAACCTGCGCTTCACCCGCGTCAACAACGGGCTGCAGGTCAGTAACCCCTCCCCCTATTTTGTCAGCCTGGCCAGCCTGAGCTTTGCCGGGCAACGGCTTAAGTTAGACACACCCGCGGCGCTGATGATTGCGCCATTCGGTTCCCATACCTATCCCACCACGGCTAAAAGTGGGGCTATTAGCTGGCAAACCATTAACGACCAGGGAGGCGTTGATGCGTTTAAACAGGCTCTGCCTTAAGAAGGTATCCCTCATCTCACTCGCTATGGTTGCCGGATTAACCAGCAGCACGGCCCCCGCCGTGACGCTGAACTTTTCCGCAACGATCATGCCAGGCACCTGTTCCCTAAGCCTGGATAAAAGCGTACTGCCGCTGGACGAAATGTCGCAGGCGCGCTTGCGTAGCGGTGTGCTGCTCAACTCACAGCCGTTTACCCTAAAGGTTGGCAACTGTGACGGTGTCGCCACTGCTGGCCTACAGCCGATGATTACGGTCAGCGGTGAGGGAGTAACCCAGGATGGTAAATGGCTGTTTCGCAGCAGCGACTCCAGTGCCGGGGGGAGCGGTGTGATGTTGGTACAAAGTGCCAACATGCCCAATTACAACAGTACCGAGGTCAAACCTGCCAACACTTACCCCTTGGCGGCCGTGGGGCAGATACCGGTCGGTAAAGACCTCCCCTTTTTTGCTGGCATCAGCTGCGGTGGTAGTACCGGCTGCGCGACGGTGAAACCGGGGAAGGTTATCGCCCGTATCACCTTTACATTCGCCTACCGCTGAGGTTGCCATGCCATCTGCCTGCTATTTATCTATCGCGCTGCTGTTGCTCTTTACCGGGCCAATGGCAATAGCCGACGGCGGTATCAGTTTAAACCAGACCCGGGTGGTGTTTTCCGCTGCGGATAGGGCACAAACCGTCACGGTGAATAATAGCGGCACACAAAAGTTTCTGATCCAAAGCCGTATCCAACGCGCGCTCGACGACCAGGCAGCAACGCCGTTTATCATCACGCCGCCGCTGTTTCAGCTCGGCCCTGAGCGCAAGCAATTACTGCGCCTCCTCAAGCAAGATCAGGCATTGCCCACGGATCGGGAATCGCTGTTTTACCTTACGGTATTAGCGATCCCCGCACAGGAACAGGCGGCACTGGCAGAGGCGCACTTATCGATGGGGTTTCGCTTTGCCATCAAACTGTTTTATCGCCCTGAGGGCCTCAACATCGCCCCGAAGGACGCCAGTTGCCAGCTGCGATTGACGCCTACGGCAGCAGGGGTGCGCATTGACAATCCAACCCCCTATTTTCTCACGTTTGCTTCACTGAAGTTCGATGGCCAGCTTATCGATCTCGATACCCAGTCGGCGATGATTGCCCCGATGAGCGCACAGACGTATCCCGGCAACCCGTCGGCCAGGCAAGCCGTTTGGCAAACCATTACCGACTTCGGCGGCTTATCTGCGCCATGCCAGCAGGCCCTGCCATCACCAAAGGACCCACCCGCATGAAACACCTTGGCCAAGCGATATTGCTGCTGTGCAGCCTGTCTTTTTTGACCGCTCCCCAGGCGGCAGAGCCCGACTCCACAGGGATCTCATTTTATGTTCTGCGGGTGATTTACCCCGAAAGCGCCAAGCAAGGCGTCAGTTTGGTGGTAGACAACAAAAGCGCAGACGCCTATCTGATGCAGTCCCGGGTGCGCCCGGTCGATAACCAGACCGGCGATGTCGATTTGAGCGAGGGTGGACCAGCGAAAATGCCGTTTATTGTCACGCCACCGCTGGCGCGCTTAGAGGCCAAGAGTGAACTGACACTGCGCATCCGCCGTAACGGTGAACCTTTGCCGACCGATCGCGAGTCGGTGTTCTTTATCTCCATGAAAGCGATCCCCGCGCAAGCGCAAAACGATCAACCGCAGTCGGTAGGCCAGATGGCAGTGACGGTAGTCAGCAATATGAAATTGTTCTACCGCCCTGCTGGATTAGCCAAACGCGCCGTGGCCGACGTGGCCTGCCAACTGCGTTTCCACCGCTCGGGCAAAGAGTTGATTGCCAATAACCCGACTCCCTATTGGCTCACCTTTTCGCGGCTGAAAATGGACCGCGTCGCGCTGGATAAACCCGCGTTACGTTTGATGGTGCCGCCGAAAGGACAACAGCGCTATACCGTCCCTACTGGGACCCGCAGCCATGTCGAATGGCAACTTATTGATGAGGATGGTTGGAACACTCCCGTTTGTCAGCAGGACTTGCCCCCATTGGATGTTTAAGGACGCGCTAAAATCATGGATAGAGCATCAATAAAAAACAGGCCTGGCACGCGAGGTCTTTCACCTTCTTTGGCCGGAGCCTTGCTGCTGGCCGGTGCCGTACCCGCCTGGGGCCGAGACTATTTCGATCCGGGCCTGTTGGCGCTGGGTGGCAGCCAGCTGGCAACGACCGACCTGACCGTGTTTGAATCCTCCGGCCAGACCCCTGAAGGGCGCTATCTGGTGACGCTGTGGGTGAACCAGTCGGAGCAGGGGCAACACAGTCTAGTGTTCAAAAAAGATGCGCAGGGCCAGGTGTTACCGCAGCTGACCCCAGCATTCCTCCACGGGCTTGGCGTGAATACTGAGGCACTGCCCAGCTTTAGCGGCTTGCCGCCTGAGGCTCCCATCGCCAACTTGGAGAAGCTCATTCCTGAATCGCAGTTACGCTTCGATTTGGCCCAATTACGTCTGGACATCAGTATTCCGCAGGTCGCCATGCAGCAACATGCCCGGGACTTCGTCGATCCCGAACAATGGGACGAGGGTGTTCCTGCATTGCTGATGAATTATAGCCTGAACGGCAGTCGTAACTGGCAAAGCGCACAGCACGGCATGGGCAAAAGCGAGCAGAGCAATATGTTCGCCAACCTGCTGGGCGGGGTGAACTACCAGGGGTGGCGCCTGCGCAGCACCATGACCTATACCTATAGTGAAAGCCGTGGGGGAAGTTCCTCAAGCCGTTATCAGCGCAGCCAATTCTCCGATACCTATTTACAACACGATATCCGTGCGTGGCGAGCCGAGATCCTGGCGGGTGAAAGCAGCAGCGGAAATGACGTGTTCGACAGCATTCCCTTCCGGGGCATCAAACTGAATTCCAGCGAAGATATGCTGCCTAATAGCCTGCGCGGCTTTGCTCCTGTGATTGCCGGCATTGCCCAAAGCAACGCACGGGTGACGGTCAGCCAGAACGGCAACATTGTGTATCAAACTTATGTGGCTCCGGGCCCGTTTCGTATCAACGATCTCTACCAGAGCAGCCAAGGTGGCGATCTGACGGTGACCATCACCGAAGCAGACGGCTCGGTACGCAGCCAAACCCTGGCTTTCTCGTCATTGCCGGTGATGCAACGCCCTGGCGCACTCAAGTATGAGCTCACCAGCGGGCGCTATAACGGGGGTATCACCAAGAGCTCCCGGAAAGCAACCTTCGGGCTTGGCACATTCATGTATGGCCTACCGTATAACGTCACCCTCTACGGCGGTGCGCTGGTTGCCACAGATTATCACTCTCTGGTGGCAGGTTCTGGCCTGTCGTTGGGTGACTTTGGCGCCATATCGGCAGACGTCACCAGTTCGGATGCCCGGTTAGAGGGGCAAAACGAACGCCAACAAGGGGCTTCATATCGGTTGCGCTATGCCAAAAGCCTGCTCAGCACCGGGACCTCGGTAGATCTCGCGGCCTACCGCTACTCCACCCGCAACTATTACACCTTCTCCGACTTTAACAACCTGGGTTTTGAACTCAACGCTGGGCAAACTCCCTGGGCGTTGACACGCCAACGCTCCAATTTCCAGCTGCGTATCAGCCAACAGTTGGATTCTTGGGGAGCCATTTACCTATCGGCCTCACGCAACGATTACTGGGGGAACAGCCAGGTGAACAACACCGTTTCCGTTGGTTACAACGGCAGTTATCGCGGTGTGAGCTACGGCATGGCCTACAGTATTGACCGCATCAAGGGTGACGGCAGTTGGCCGGAAAACCGCCAGCTGTCGATGACGGTGCAGATCCCCGTCAGTCTGTTTAGCAGTGCGGTGGCCAATAACCAAAGCTATGCCAGCTACCAGGTAACCCATAACAATCAAGGCCAGGTTCAACAGCAGGCCGGGATCGGTGGCAACGCCATGGATGACCGCCTTTCCTACAACCTGATGCAGGGTTGGTCGAACGATAATGGCAATGATAACAGTACGTTGAACATGGGTTATCGGGGCAGTAAAGGCCAGGCCAATGCGGGTTACAGCTACAGTAATCAGCTCCGCTCACTCAACCTCAGCGGCAACGGCAGCCTGCTGCTGCACCCGGAAGGCCTGACGCTGGGGCCTATGCTCGGCAATTCAGTGGCAGTGGTCAGCGCGCCAGGAGCTGGCGGCGTGGAGGTGCTCAATGGCAACATCCGCACCGACAGCCGCGGTTACGCGCTGGTGCCGTATCTGGCGAACTACCAGAACAACAGCATCAGCCTGAACCCCACTACCCTGCCGGAAGATGTGGATATGGCGCAATCAAGCCTTAACGTCTACCCAACCAAGGGGGCGGTCATCATGGCGAAGTTTGACACCCGAGTGGGTTACCAGGCGCTGGTGACGCTGCTACGGGGGGATACCAGCCTGCCATTCGGCACGGTGATTACGGTGGCGGATACCCCGGCAGGAAAAAACAATACCGGTATCGTGGGTGATGCGGGCCAGGTGTATCTGAGCGGGCTACCGGAACAGGGCACGCTGACGGCGAAATGGGGGCACGCTGACCATCAGCAGTGCCGTGCCAGCTTCAATCTGAGTGGCATTGCCGCCCCTTCAGCCAGCAACCCCATCCGTCAACTGACGGCACGCTGTGAAACAGGCCAATAAATGACATGCAAATCAATCAGCAGGAACAAGAGAAAGTGAGAATTACCGCCAGCATGCCTGAACACACCCAATATCACCGCCGCCGCGCACTCGGCATACTGCTGCTAGCAAGCCTAAGTCAGCCAGTTGTACAGGCGGAAACCATTACCATTGGCAAAGGTAAAGGCATTTTGTGGGAAGGCCTGCCATTTAATGTCACCTTAAGTGGCCCTATGGGTAGAGATAACCTTGTTCCCAAGTATGGGCTATTGGCTATCTCTTCAAGTAATATAGCCTGCCAAGAGACCGGGTCTCTGAAGGTCATTGTGGGGTATCCGGCATTAGAGCTAACGTCAGGCGTGGGGCTCATCCCCAGATCCTCCGGTAATGCAAACTTTTACCGGACTTTGTCCCGCAAGACTTCACTATCCGGTACGATGGGGCTGCCAGAAACTAAAGGGATGAACAGCTACGGAGGTCAAGTAACCTCACCTAACGGTTATAGCTGGTGCCTGCCGCCTGAAATGAATAATAACAGCAGCTACTATAGTATTAACGACATGCGTACAGCCACGATATCAGGCACCTGGGTCCTGGTTGCCGATGGTCAGCAGAAAGCGGCAGAAATAAAAGTCCCGGTGATGTATGCCGGCAGTTTCTCAGCGGCGGCGTCTGGGGATAAAACAAACTCGATCCTCCCGTCCAATATCACGCTGCGCGTATCCTCACTTGAGTGTACGGTCAATACCCCCACTTCTATCCCCTTTGGCAACGTGATGAAAAATCCGCAGGCCGGGGCCGAATTGGCCATTCAATCCTACCCACTCATCACCAGCTGTGGGCAATCATCTGATCTCATCGATGCCAATATCAACCTGCAGTTCCGGCCGTTGACCGGCCTGTATCAATCAGTCCCGAGCCGTTTGGCGCTGCGCGAGGGCGGCGGCTATATCACCGGCGAGATTGATAACGGCGTGACCGGTAGCGGAAGCTGCAGCGCCACCAGCGGGCTGCCGTTCAATAATAGCCAGCTAAAAATTGGCCGTATCACCAAGGCGCAAACCAGCCTAAATACCACCCATCAGGTGACTTGGCGGCTGTGTTCTGGGGGCAAAGATCTGCCACTTGGCGACGTTAGCGCCGCCGCTGAAATGCTGGTGACGTTTAATTAAGCTAGACAGGACAAAGTAAAGTGAAAAAAACAGCCAATACGCCAGGACATGCCTCATATCACCGCCGCCGCGCCCTGTGCATATTGCTGTTAGCCAGCCTGGGCCAACCAGCCGCGCTGGCGGAAACCATTACCATTGGCAAAGGTAAAGGCATTTTGTGGGAAGGCCTGCCGTTTACGGCGAGCTTAAGTGGCTCAATGGACCACGCAAACCTTAATATCAAATACGGGCTATTGTCTGTCTCTTCAAGTCAGACAGCCTGCCAAGAGACTGGGTCTCTGAAGGTCATTGCGGGTTATCCGGCAGTAGAGCTGGCACCAGGCGTGGGGCTCATCCCCAGAGCCAGCGGTCAGGTAGGCTTTTACACATTCGGGAACAGTTTCGTTACGCTATCCGGTACCCTGGGGCTACCAGAAACTAAAGGGGTAAGCAGCAACGGAAATCAATTGACCTCACCTGATACTTATAGCTGGTGCCTACCGCCAGCCATGAGTAGCCAGGAATATTACTATTCCGCTTCCAAGGGGCGCGCAGCCATGATATCAGGCACCTGGGTGCTGGTTGCCGATGGCCAGCAGAAGGCTGCTGAAATAACAGTCCCGGTGATGTATGCCGGTAGTTTCTCCGCGACGGCGTCTGGGGATAGAATAGCCTCGATCCTTCCGTCCAATATCCAACTGCGCATATCCACGCTTGAGTGTACGGTCAATACCCCCACTTCAATCACCTTTGGTAACCTGATGAAAAATCCGCAGGCCGGGGCCGAACTGGGCGTGCAATCCTACCCACTCATCACCAGCTGTGGGCAGTCCTCTGACCTTATCGATGCCAATATCAACCTGCAGTTCCGACCGTTGACCGGCCTGTATCAATCAGTCACGAGCCGTTTGGCATTGCGCCAGGGCGGCGGCTATATCACAGGCGAGATTGATAACGGCGTGACCGGTAGTGGAAGCTGCAGCGCCACCAACGGCCTGCCGTTCAATAATAGCCTGCTAAAAATCGGCCGTATCACCAAGACGCAAACCAGCCTGAATATCACCCGTCAGGTGACCTGGAGGCTCTGTTCCGGGGGCAAAGATCTGCCACTCGGTGACGTTAGCGCCGCCGCCGAAATGCTGGTGACGTTTAATTGAGGACAACGCCCTTCATCTCTGATTTGCTTGCGCCAAGGCAAGCTTAATCGCCATTAAATATCTAGTTTGCGTAGTGCTTCCAATTTTTAGCTGTGACAGCCTATTGCCGGCTGGGCTAGTATAACGACTGAATCAGATCCTGATGCCTGCGGCACGCAAACGTCGGATCTTGCTGGGTTCTGCCTGGTTTTTATCTGTTGATTTGGTCATTGTGCAGGCTTTGAGTGACAAAGGTTTGCCAGCCTGTTTGCCTGTCATATATGCTCGATCTTTTGACCAACCGATTGATTTATTTGAGCAGCGCTTGCTGTTGCTCATCCTGAACGTTTTGGCGGTTTTTTAATGAGGCGACGTGATCCCCAATGACGACAACGAATATCACAATCAATTTTAAACTCAATGGATTGGAAACGGTAACGTTATGACTAGCACCGAAAAACTCGATTCGCACACCCCGATGATGCAGCAATACCTGCGCCTTAAGGCGCAGCATCCGGAGATCTTGCTGTTCTATCGGATGGGGGATTTCTACGAGCTGTTCTATGACGATGCCAAACGTGCCTCTCAGTTGCTGGATATCTCGCTGACCAAACGCGGTGCGTCCGCGGGTGAACCCATCCCAATGGCGGGCGTCCCCCACCATGCGGTGGAAAACTACCTCGCCAAGCTGGTACAGCTTGGGGAATCGGCCGCGATCTGTGAACAGATTGGCGACCCTGCCACCAGCAAAGGCCCGGTAGAGCGTAAAGTGGTGCGCATCGTTACCCCTGGCACCATCACCGACGAAGCCCTGCTGCAAGAGCGCCAGGACAACCTGCTGGCCGCCATCTGGCAGGATGGCCGCGGCTTTGGCTATGCCACATTGGATCTCAGCTCCGGCCGCTTCCGCGTTGCCCAGCCAGAAGATCTTGAAACCATGGCGGCAGAGCTGCAACGTACCAATCCGGCAGAGCTGCTTTACCCGGAAAACTTCGAGCAAATGGCGCTGATCGAACAGCGCCACGGCCTGCGCCGCCGCCCACTGTGGGAATTTGAGCTGGACACCGCACGCCAGCAGTTGAACCTGCAGTTCGGCACCCGCGATCTGACCGGCTTTGGCGTGGAGCAAGCCCATCAGGCGCTGCGCGCAGCGGGCTGCCTACTGCAATATGTTAAAGATACCCAGCGTACTTCGCTGCCGCATATCCGTGGCCTCACCATGGAGCGCCAGCAAGACGGCATCATTATGGATGCGGCCACTCGCCGTAACCTGGAAATCACCCAGAACCTGTCCGGCGGCAGTGAAAATACCCTGGCCGCCATCCTCGATCGTACCGTTACCCCCATGGGTAGCCGCATGCTCAAACGCTGGCTGCATATGCCCACCCGCGACGTCCAGGTGCTGAACAACCGCCAGCAGGCCATCGCCGCATTGCAGCCATTGAGTTGTGATTTGCAGCAGCCCCTGCGTCAGGTTGGCGATCTGGAGCGTATTCTTGCCCGTTTGGCACTGCGTACGGCTCGCCCACGGGATCTGGCCCGCATGCGCCACGCCTTCCAACAGTTGCCGGATATCCGCGCCCTGCTGGAAAACGCTGATGCACCACAGATGCAAAAGCTGTTGTCACAGGTCGGTCAATTTGACGAGCTACAGGCACTGCTGGAGCGCGCCATTGTGGAATCCCCGCCAGTGTTGGTCCGTGATGGTGGCGTGATTGCTCCAGGTTATAACGAAGAGCTGGATGAATGGCGGGCGCTGGCCGACGGTGCTACCGACTATCTGGATCGTCTGGAAATCCGCGAGCGCGAGAAGCTGGGCCTGGATACGCTGAAGGTGGGTTTCAACGGTGTGCATGGTTACTACATTCAGGTCAGCCGTGGCCAAAGCCATCTGGTGCCGATCCACTACGTGCGCCGCCAAACGCTGAAGAATGCGGAACGCTACATCATTCCCGAGCTGAAAGAGTATGAAGACAAGGTGCTGACCTCTAAAGGGAAAGCCTTGGCGATCGAGAAAGGGCTGTATGACGAGCTGTTCGATCTGCTGCTGCCGCATCTGGAGCAACTGCAACAGAGCGCCGGAGCCTTGGCCGAACTAGATGTATTGGCCAACCTGGCAGAACGTGCCGAAACGCTGAGCTACGCCTGTCCGACCATCAGTGAGCAGCCCGGCATTCGCATAGTCGATGGCCGCCACCCGGTGGTGGAACAGGTGCTGAGCGAACCCTTTATTGCCAACCCGGTTTCCCTTTCGCCACAACGCCGTATGCTGATCATTACCGGCCCGAATATGGGCGGTAAAAGTACCTATATGCGGCAAACGGCACTAATTGTGTTGCTGGCGCATATCGGCAGCTATGTACCGGCGGCAAAAGCCACCATCGGGCCGGTGGATCGTATCTTTACCCGCGTGGGTGCGGCAGACGATCTGGCTTCTGGCCGCTCAACCTTTATGGTGGAAATGACCGAGACCGCCAATATCCTGCATAACGCCACGGAAAACAGCCTGGTACTGATGGATGAGATTGGCCGTGGCACCTCCACCTACGACGGGCTTTCCTTAGCCTGGGCCTGTGCAGAAAACCTGGCCAGCCGCATCAAGGCTATGACGCTGTTTGCCACCCATTACTTTGAGCTGACCACCTTGCCAGAGAAAATGGAGGGCGTGGTGAACGTGCATCTGGATGCGCTGGAGCACGGCGATACCATTGCCTTTATGCATAGCGTACAAGATGGCGCTGCCAGTAAGAGCTACGGCTTGGCGGTGGCGGCGTTGGCCGGTGTGCCGCGTGATGTGATCAAACGTGCACGCCAGAAGCTGCGCGAGTTGGAGAGCCTCTCCAGCCAGACGGCGGCGGGTACGGTAGATGCGACCCAGATGACGCTGTTGAACGAAGAGGTTTCACCGGCGGTGGAAGCGTTGGAGACGTTGGATCCGGATTCTCTTTCGCCACGCCAGGCGTTGGAGTGGATCTACCGGCTGAAAAGCCTGGTGTGAGGCTGTTCCATTGATTTGGGCATGTGACCCCTCACCCTAACCCTCTCCCACAGGGAGAGGGGACCGTCCGAGTTCGCTATCAGTTACAGAAACCTACCTGGTCACGGTACTGAATCAGATCCTTTTGTCACGGCAAACAGCTCACTGTACCTGACCATAACACTGAACTGACCCCTCTCCTTTTTGGGAGCGGGTCGGGGTGAGGGAGCAGCGATCGCTGGCTGACCATTGATTATCCAGACGGTGTCACAGCTCGCCTCCAAAACCTAACCACAACGCCGTACTGGCTCCCTCTCCTTTTTGGGAGCGAGTCGGGGTGAGGGAGCAGCGATCGCTGGCTGACCATTGATTATCCAGACGGTGTCACAGCTCGCCTCCAAAACCTAACCACAACGCCGTACTGGCTCCCTCTCCTTTTTGGGAGCG
>RCUN01000101.1_pt1 | contig 95415 bp, 116 predicted proteins | sample 2166181 | NCBI WGS metagenome assembly RCUN01 (sample SAMN09932603, study PRJNA488358) | compost metagenome | feature: garden; material: soil; isolation source: compost soil in crotononitrile-enriched culture | place: Germany: Experimental Botanical Garden Goettingen | collected 2016-01-27 | reverse complement strand
AGATTAAAGAGCCGTAAACGATTTTATTTTTAAGATCCTGTTTTCTATCCCACTTTGATTTAAGAATAGCAAGAGTAGAAGCTGTTACTAACTTTTTTGATTGTTTCATGATTAAACCTCCCATTGTCTAGTTTAAAATGTCTTCTAAGTCGCAAAGTTTACTATCCATGGCATCAAAAACAGCATCGGTTATTTCTTCAGGTGAATAACCTTCGGTTATTAGTTTAGCTATTACTTTTGAAATAATGGCCTTTTGTTCTTCATTGGGTAACTGTGAGATGTATTTCATTGATTAACATCCTTTCTCTTTGTTGGTTGATGTGATTAGATGTTACACTTCTTCAATGCCTGTAAAGCTGTCAAAATGTCTAATTAAGTCATCTTCTTCATCTTCCCGAAAAGATTCGTCAATAGTTGCAATTAATGCGCCGTCATAATCTGCAGGAGCGGTAATAATGGATAGGTGAATTAATTCATCGAGTGATTCATAGACACGTTTTTCTGAGTCCGTAGAAGTGAGATAAAATGTAATGCCTTGATAGTAAAGTTTGTCGGTTAATTTTAATTCAGGTTGAGAAGCTATAACCCTATTGAGATAGTGAGGATCTTTTGTTTTATTGTAAAGGTATAGGTTAGTGTTCATGTGAATACCTCCTTATATGTATTTGATGTTTGGTTATTGTTTAGTCTATTGTGTTCCCTGATATGTATTTGTTTATTAGGCGTAAAGCTGGTGAATAACTTCCATAACTTTATTCTGCATATCTTCTTCAGTTTCGATATATTCTTTTTGGTCATATGCTTTCAAAAGTCTAATAACTAGGGTTAATAAGTCCGTATATCCTTCCGACTCTTTCCGTTCGTTTTTAAGCATTTCAATAATGCTAGTTATATTACCCATTTTTTTATACCACCATTTTACAGGGAACATAAAACACTAAACAATAATGGCTTATAGTGTCTTTTGTATTCCCTGTATTATTATTAATTAGAGATTATGGTCATATTCGATATTACTATTCATGATATCAGTCATTACAGCTTGACACTTTTGATAGTGTCCACATGTTACAGTTTCATAATCGGCAGTATCTTCATTTGTAATTTTTCTGAGTTCATGGTTTCCGTTCTTGAATGTCATATAATACTCATTACCGCCTGTATACCATCTTTCCACGTTTATCATTCTCCTTTTAACAAGGAACGCAAAACGCACTATAAACCTTTATAGCATGTCCACTTATACGATATATGCTTTACTTGCCATGCATCCATATTTCAGGAGGCTAACAGGAGCCTGTCCCATTAGATAGCGTAAAGCGTACATGCTCGGACGTTTCTAGGTAGCACGTCCATAACCGTTAGGTTTTCAATGAGCCTTTTAATGAAGTGAGATAAAGTAGCTTAAACCGCTTAGCGTCAAGTATGCTTTACCTGCATCATGCAAGATGTGCGCTAATGGTGTACATACTATATAGCGTTTGTCGGTGCTTGTTCTATCTCTTTAGCTTATAATTCATTATAACATGGCCATTTACATATTGCAATGATTTTATTATATTTATTTTATTAATTTGATTATTATTTTTCTTTATCCAGGTTAATTATTTAACATGAGATAAATATGGTTGTGATTAAGTTAGGCATAAACAAGGATAGTCCAAATAATATTATGGATAATGATAAACGCGTACATCCTTCCCCTCACAAGTAATATTATAACATATGATGTAATGAGTGTATATTATTATATTTATTATATTGGATAAATTTATATAGTAAGTTTAATGGATAAATAAAGTTAATAGTAAATAAGTGATCAAGTAAAAGAGTAAATAATAGTTATCAAATGATAAGTATAATACTCAACCTGAAAGCTGTATGTTATTATTCGAGTATACTAATTTTAATAAATAAAATTTTACATATCATAATTGACTAGTCAAATTCATGTTTTTTTGAAAAGTAAGACTAATCTGATATATTTATAAACCTTCCTTTCCCCCTATGTCTATATGGCATACAATGTATCTTATGTACCATATAGGGGGGATAGTAAAAAGTAAAATACTACCAAATACCGGCAAAAATGCCCCTAGCACTTCCATCTCCACACTCAATTTATTTTTTTCATCTTTACTCAATTTTCACATAATTTTCCTCTTTCACTCATTTTTAACTCAATTTTGCATCGTAAACGCAATCGTTAACCCCTTATATTTACTCACTTTTTTCACTCTTCATCTTCCCAATTTTCTCCATTTTTACCCTCCAATCACCCTTAATCCCTTGTCCCGTCTACTGTTTTACGATTTCACTCTCACGATACCTACTTTTTACCCTGTTTTATACCCCATTTTCGTCCATTTTCCCTTATACTATCTACACTTTTACGATTGATCATCGTATCGCAGCATATTTTCAAGTATCAGCCTCCCATCCCAACACGCTTCAAACGCTCAATGATACATTTACTTTCTACGTTTTTCTTATCAGATTCTTACTCATTTACCTTAAATGCAACTTACCATCAAGTTAAATTTCCCTTTATTTATAATGTTTTACGATAACAATCTCTAAGTTTACAACTTAAATGCAACTTAAACATCCTCATACTATCTGACTAACTTTCTATAAACACAAAAGAGACCAGATCATTAACCTGGTCTCACTCGTATTTATCTATTTAATTATGTATTATCTTATTTTTACTGGTATACTCGTCTTGCATTCAAGTATTTAATGTAATCTTTAACCGTAAATGAGCTTGCCTTCTCAATTGCTTCTTGGAATTGTTTATGCTTAACTTTCTTATATGAACTAACCCCAAAACTTTTTCTAAGCATACTATATAGTCCCTGTCTAACTTTTCCCACAATTTTACCAAAGTCTTTTTCATCAAAATAGCTTAATCGATCCATTTCCTGAGCAATCTTAGTTGATTTTTCATTTATAGCAATAGCCAATTCTGATACTTCTGGATCAGACAGGAATACGTGATTCTTAACATCTTCCACAACTTGCTTTGCTTCTTCGGCAGCCAGAACTGCAACATCCTTAATTTCGCCAATTTCCTTTTTTACCGCATAGATTTCATATCTCATTTCCTCATAATCCTTATATAGGCTCTGTAATTGACTTAATGTTTCGGACATAAACACAAGATTTCCCTGATTAATCTTGCTCAATGTGGTATCAACTTGTTCTTGCTTCTTATTGTAATCCTCAAAAAAATCATTAGTAATAATTTTATTCATTTTAACATTCTCCCTTTTATAATTTATTATATTTATTTATTTATTAAATATCAACAATATCGCCTATACTGTAATCACTAACATCCATTCTTACACTTTGCTTATTATTCACAATGTTCCTCAACGTGTTTGTAAAGTCTTCTAGTGCAATAACAGAATCCATAATATCCTGCTTTAGCATTGTAGTTCCAGACGCTACTACTCCTTGCAGAAACACATTTGGAGAGTATCTTTGAATGAATTCATGTATTCCAATCTGTAACTCAGAAATACTAATATGTGCTTCTAACTCTCTCTTCTCGGCCTCCTTCTTCAATCTTTCAATTTCACGTTCTTCGCTTTCTAAAAACTTTTCAATTTTCTCTTTCTCTTTCTCTGCATTATCCTTATCTTCAATTAGTTTAAGCATCTTCTTACGCAGTTCTTCTTTATCATTCTTTAATTTATCTAATTCACTATGTATATGTTCAGGAATTACTTGCTTTTCAACAACCTTTTCCACTACTTTTGGTTCTTGGGATTTTAAACGTTGAATGGTATCTTCCATACCTTTCTTATCACTCAACAACCTCTCATTTTCACTTCTAAGTCGTTCAATTTCGCTTCTGATCTGTTTGCTCTCTTGAACAGTAATATCTCCTACACTACTTCCTAAACCTTCATACAGAGCCTTCTGCTCATCCTCAGTCAAATATGCTAACTGCTCAGCAGCCGTAGTACCTAATACACCAGATGATACGAGTTGTTGGAGTTGAGGGATAAGCGAGTTGAGCTTGATGAGACGTTGAGTTGTCTTTTTATCTTCACCTATATATTCAGCAATATCATCCAATGTTTTTGAATGGACATTTTGTCCTTTCAAACGCTCTCTTCCACTTTTCAACCTAATATCCCAATACTCCTTCAAAAATCCAGCAATCCTTCCCTTTCTAATCGGATCGCTTTCTGCTTCTCCTCTACGCTCGGTGTTTTCAGCAATCAATAAATATTCTGCTTGCCATTCATCAACGTCAATAATCTCAACCGGCACTTCTTTTATCTCCAGTTCTTTAGCAATCCTATAACGTTGATGCCCAGAGATGATAGTGTATGAAGTTGTTACTTTCAGTGGATCTCTAATGCCATATGTCTTAATACTGCGTTTTACTTCCTCATACTTTTCGCCAGAAATATCTGTGAAATAGTAATCATTCTTTGGATGAGGATTTAATTTTTCAATTTGAATAATTCCCATTATCTTCTCCCTTTTAAATTTTTATGACTAGTATATAACTAGTACATAGTAATATCATAAACGTCACTAATTTACTTGTCAATATTTTTATTATATTTACTTTATAAACAACACATCAATTCTATTCGTGAATTCATACATAATTAACAATAAAATTTCAGTATGTCCACCAGACCATAATAAATACCCTGCTCAAACATATCATATCTAAAATCACTATAACTTTATAAGCAAATTCAACCTTAGAATCGATATTGGGTAATTAACCATCCTAACCATAACTCAGAACGCCAGCAATAACAATTTCTCAATCCACTTTAACACTAATATTCAGCAATCATAAGCACAAAAATCTCGCATCAATTCTATCATCAAAATCATAATAAATTTACAATGAATTTCACACCTATCATTTCTACCCATACAAATACCCTCACTTGACCATACATACACAACTTTCATTATAAATTAATAACAAATCTCACCTTAAAATCGACATGGCAATGTACATCATACCGAGGGATCAGTTTTAAGTAAAACTCACCACACCTCATCCAGCACCAACACACATAAAATACAGATAGATACTATCGACACCTCAACATCGATTCTAAGGTTAAATTTCAAATAGTAATCAATAGAATTTAAACATAACTCCCTCAACAGGTATAAATACATTCCCAATACATTTGAACATCAAATTCATTATTAATTAATAGAGAAATCCTAAAACATGTTAATTCCAAATTTATAATTCAAATATCTAATCCTAAATTTCAAGTTTCAAGTTCAAAAAGCAGCGCAGCGAACATCATCGAAAAAGGGAAGCGGAAAACTTTCCGCGCGCCCTATTAAATACTGATTATTATTGTATAAATTTATACTGTATATCTAATATATATATTATGTGAAAAATATGCAGCATAAATTTCACTTCAGTCTGGTAATTTTTTCACCTCTATCTGGTAATTCCTTCACCCTAAGTGGTAATTTCTTCACATAGGTAAAATGCCTTGTGCCTAGTCATATCAAGGGATCTCTGATTTTAAAAAAATGAAGCTAGACTAATTCATCTAGTCTAACTTCATAGTGATTATTATGCCTGTTCCAGTTGATATCTCCATTTTCAGCGTATTCTGGCTTAACTTCATGCTGTGTAATCCTTATTAACTTTGCTTTCTCCATTCTTTTATTGTATTCAATAACCGTTCTTGAAGTAATGCTTAGATCATTCTGAATGGTTGCTTGTGAAGCAAAGCAAAATTGATTCATTGTTTTCTTTCTGTTTATGTAGCCCTCGTAATAAAAAAGCAGTCTTAATCCAATATGTCCTATTTCTCTTGTCTTACCAAATACTCTGGCTGGTAACTGTGTGAAATTATTATTAAGTTTAAATCTATCTTTGTTCAACTTAACTAAGGTTGGTTTTCTTCTATGTATTTCATCAATCTCGTTCAATAGGTATCCTGCATCATGTAATTTGCTCAGTGATTTCTTCAACGTCCTATTATCACTAATGTTCAATATTCTTTTAAACTCAGTAAAGTCTACTTCAAATTCATACTTACCACCTGAAAGAAACTGATTGTATTTAAATCTCACAAGCATACAAAATTCCAAAGCGTTTATATTTTTATCCACTACCATTCTCTTTGGAATCTGAATCCATGAAATCTTACTCATCGTCTTCTTTCACTTCCTTGAGCATCCAACATAGATGAGTATTTCTCCGCTTACTCTCCACCTTTCGAATTGCAAAGTTAATGGTTTCAGCCTGAGTAATTAATATTGCTTTGTTCTTTGCACGTGTGAGCATTGTATACAGCATATTGGCCGATACCTGAAACTTATGAGAATTATCAACTACACACAACACTGCAGGAGCACTGTCTCCCTGAGCCTTATGTCCGGTTCTACACCAAGCCGCTAACAATTGTCCAGCATCTTTAAAGTCCATTCTAAATAATCCTGAATCAAACTTAATTATGATTCCCTTTTTCTCTCGCTCAAGAAGCTCTTCTCCATCTTCTCTTTTATCGTCTTCAAATTTGAAATCAACAACTACGCCAGCATCACCATTTACAATATCAACCGTCTTTTCTTCTAAGTTCTTTACTCTATACATATTGACTGTGTTGAGAACATAATCTCCAACTCGTAAAGTGTTCTCATTTTCTTTGCCATATGTATATTGAAGTTTATCTTCTGACTCAGGATTAACAATAGATTGTATATATTTATTTATTTGAACTGTGCCAAGTTTATTTTTCTTCGTTGGAGTTAATACCATGATGTCCGTTTCATCATTCTCTTTAAGGAAATAGTTATAATACTCACGATAACCTCTCTCCATATCTGATTTATTGAGACAATGGATCAGCAAGTCCCTTCCGAACAACCTCTTTCCTTCAAAGTCGTCCTTTAAGAAGTATTCTCCTTTTCGTATCTTTGTTGCTATATCCAAAATACCCCCTTCTGCTTGGCGAAAAACGATATCCAATTTAGTAATCGGCAACACACCGCTTTCCATTGCATCATGTAGAAAACACCCTGCCTGTATGGACGCGAACTGGTAGTCATCCCCCACAAAAAGCAATCTTGTTTTTGGATTTTTAATCTTAGAAAGTAAAGATGAAAGAATAAATACATCTGCCATACCTGCTTCATCAATAATTACAAAATCCTCAGTAATGTCATACATCATATCCTCATCTTTACCGGCTCCATATCCAATTCTCCTATGTATTGTTTGAGCATCGAATCCAGTATATCGCTTCGTCACTTTAGCTGCTTGAGCAGATGGAGATAGTAGTACGTATGTAAGTTTAAGGCCATCAAGTAATTCAATAAGAAATTTTTGAAGTGCCGTTTTCCCTGTTCCTGCATTTCCCACTAGAAGACCGGCTTTATATTTCTGAATCATACGGAAGAAATCCTCTTGTTGATGAGTTAATGTTGTATTATGTTTATTTTTAATGTTTAAAATGAACTCTTCTGGATCGAATTTAAGCATCTCTTTCTCGCTCTCATCCAATATTTGTCTCAGTCGTTTAGCTATGTATTTTTCTGCATTATAGGTTTTTATTAGGGACACTTTATCATCAACAAACTTTAAATCTTCTGTTTCATCAAGTATTTGTTCAATAAGCGATTCTTCAATCTCTAATTTTTCAGTAGCCGATCTTAAAAGATCATCCCTGTACATAAATGTATGACCATTCTGCTCATTATCTTCAATCGTATGCCTAATTCCATATTGTATCCTATCGGGATCAGTTAATTTGATTCCCATTCTTCTAGCAATATTATCAGCCTTTCTAAACCCGAAGCCATGCAATTTAGTAAGTACATAAGGACATTCATCTAACTTTTGAGTTGCCAGTTGCATTGATCCAAATAGCGTTTTTAATTTAGTTAGGATCTCATAAGTAATTCCGAACTTTGCGTATTTTGCAAGTGAGTCCTTAAATTCAATATTCTGTTCGATGCGTTCCTTAATAAGTTTCAACGTCTTCTCGCCAAAATACTTAACTTTAGCGCTATCAAACTTGTCATTCAATATTAGGTCAATGATGTCCTCACCTTCATATACCCTATACGTTTCTTCTAGCTGGCGTTCTGTCATCATGGTAGCAAGAAATTCTTTTTGTCCATCTAAGGTTTCAGGAATGTCTTGGTAGATAGACAAAACATTATAGCTTGCTCCAAACTTAGGATCAATTTTGTCTAATTCAATTTCTGCCGTATACTCAACATCAAATTCCAAGCGCTGCATTACCCCTTTAATACTGATTGAATTGTAAGTCTCATGCTTAATAACTTCTCTACTTTCAGTGTCGCAAACGTATATTCTGAAGTCATTTTTATTCAATGCTTCCGATTTCGGATACATCATTTTAGTTGGCTTTAATTTCAACTGGATACTACTCAAATTACCGCTCCTTTACTATTTAAAATTTCTCTTGCTTCTTTCTTCATCTCAATCAGTGCTCCAGTGTTCTGTTGTTTGATCAATTGGATTAATTCTTCTCTCGACATAACGTCGAAAATATTATCATCAATCTTATCCTCGATTCGCAAACTAATATCCTGGGAGTGATCACGCATATTTTTTCTATAAAATTTTTCTGTAGTATTAATATTTGAGTGGTTAAGGTGACTCTTAACTTCTTCCAATGTTCCATAACTGGCTGCAACATTTCGAAAACTATGGAATACAACATTTCTTTCTGATCCAATGTTCAATTGTTGTTTTAACCACTCAATCATTTGCTGAATTGTGGTATTACTTAGATGAAAAATCTTGTCATCATTGTATCTATTGTAGTATTCCATATCTTTGATCAAGAGCAATTCATCATAAAGTTCATTTGAAATAGCTACGGTGTGCTTCTTCCCACCCTTGCCAATCGTGGAAACTAAGTAATAGTCGGCTTCTGGATGCTTGGCAATATCTGTCCACTTTAAATTTAATAATGAACTCTTACGAAAGCTTGTTGTGTAGGCCATGCGGATAAATGCTGATTTCTCTTGTCCCTTACTTCTTTGCAGTTTTATCAATTCAGCCATTTGTTCAGCTTCATATAGATATAATGCTCCAGCGCTTTCAGAGTCATCAGGGAGGCTGTCAACTTTGACATATGTAGAGTTCACACTGTATTCGTTTTTCTCTAAGAACTCATAAAGCGACTGGATAGCAGCAATTATGTTATTGATTGTATTGTTGGTGTAATCGGCTTCATGGTCTCGAAGAAAAGTTTGGTACTTAATAATGTCAACGTTTCTTATATAGATGTCTTCTGAAGTTAATTGATCGATCTTTTTTCCTTTATACCACATGAAAAATCTCTCTATACTTCTACGATAATTAGCTTGTGTGTTTCCACTAATGAATTTACCAATAAAAGCTTCAATATCTTCGCCAACCGTACCTCTATGTAATCCGACTACATTATTAACTGCATTCATCTCGTCCTCTTCCTTTCTAAATATTTTCTTATAATTATCTTAATTGATACAATTGCATAAGTCAATATTAAAGTAAATATAATAAACTATTTACAAGTTATTATGAAAATGCTATATTTAATACATCCAAGATTTACTGAATGAGTCTTGGAAAAAATAATCATACATAAAGGAAGGATGCAAATGAATAATGGCAAGAAAACATCTAAGCAGTTCCCTATCACAACGTAACTGGCAGGATATGATTTATGACGGAATGACTGATACATATGAGGACGAGATTGATTATTCGGGTGTTGAGTATTTAGATGAAAGATACGTTTCATCATATATGCTGGAAGGAATCAATGATTGCATTGAATACATAGAAGATCATGATGAGAATACATACTGGATTAAAGAAGACCCTAAAGGAAAAGATTTTTATAAGCAGTGGAAAAAAGACGAAGAACGTCATGAAATTTATATTTAAAATAAACATATTAATAAATATGGGGTGATTAGAGATAAACTTGAATAAACAAGTGAACATCTATAGCGTTGACACAAGCGCATTTTATGATGAATCAGAAATGAAATTACATAATCGTATCAATAAAAACTATAGGTTTAGAAATCTTCTTAAAAAGTTAAAAGAGGATGATAAGATCACTGATCAACAAAGAGAGAAAGTGGATCAATACATAAAGTTCACTAATCAAAGAGTAAAAAATACGAAAGATAAATTATATACAGAATTTAAAACTAAGAATTTGCATACTAGAACACTTTCCGAGAATCATATCAAAACAAAAAACATCATATCTGTATTTGATTCCGTGTTAACAAGGACTCTTGGCATCAAAGAGAATGAATTATCAAATGACATAATTGTTGTGCAAACTTATTTTTTCGATATCTTAAAAGATATCATACTCCACGGATTTTTGTACAAGGGAAGTAAATATGTATGCTTCACAGCAAGTGCAGGCCAAATAAGAACAAAAAAGACTGTATTCATAAAAGAAGATTCGCTACGAAAACACCAAAATTCTTTGATGTGCGGCCTGACCATAGAAAAAATTAATGAGCTTGGTGGCGTAAATATCAATAAGTATCTCGCTTACCTTGCATTATGTAATAGCGCAACAGAGTCTTGGACTGATTTCGATATTAACAAGGCAATTGTAGTAGATGACATGGAGACAACAGTAAATAGCACTGTTGATTATATTGATGACAAGACGTATGAAATTACTAGAAAAGATATGGATATTTCAATAGAACATACCGATGGTTGTGGAATGATCTTGCCCAGAAGAAGTAAAAAAGCAATGATGATTCGTCTGCCCTGGGTTAAAGGCTTACTAGTCCCGTTCCCATTCGATAAGTTCATTAGAGAAATGAATAAAAAGACAGGTAAGAAGTTAGGTATCGTAACAGATATTTATGGAAAAGAACATGACTTGATAAAAGAAGATATTGAAGTTGTTTTCACCAAAAGCCAATTCAAGATGTGGAAGTATTATAAGTCATGGGATGATTACAAAGAAAATTATGTTAAGTACTCCTGTCAAGCCGGTAAGTGTAATGAGGAAGAAGATATTATACGAAATGCAAAGTTAAATTACCAGATGCTACAGACGCTGACGGACATAACAGATGAAGAGTTAGAATCCCTTCTTTTAAAAACAAAAGAGTACATAATAAATGTTGGCAAAGATCGAAAATCAATGCTAGACATTCTGGGAGTAAAACAATCAAACGCGAAAAAGAACTACATGCAACAAGCGTTAGAGATTTATCCAGAGTTGTTGAATGATACATATTGCAGAGAAATATTAAAACAGACAAAAAAGAGTATGGTTAAAAACGCTAAAGCTGGAAAGTTAAAAGTTAGCGGTAAATACACGTTTTTAAGCCCCGATCTTTATGCTTTTTGTGAGTACTTTATACTTGGTGACAAACAACCAAAAGGTTTGCTAGAGAACGGTCAAGTCTATTGCAGTCTTTACGGAGACCAGGAAAAATTAGACTGCTTAAGAAGCCCACATCTTTATCGTGAACATGCCGTTAGAAAGAATACTGTTGATAAAGAAAAGAAAAGATGGTTTGTCACTAAGAGCATATATACAAGCTGCCATGATCCAATTAGTAAAGTCCTGATGTTCGACAATGATGGTGATAAAGCCCTTGTATGTAATGATAAGACATTGGTCGAAGTTGCTGAACGCAATATGAAAGGAATTTATCCTCTATTCTACAATATGGCTAAAGCCGCAGCAGAACAAATTACAAATGAGAGTATATACAACGGGCTTGTTGCAGCTTACACCGGTGGCAATATTGGAATGATCAGCAACGATATCACGAAGATTTGGAATAGTGATAATGTAAATCTTGATATAATTAAGATACTATGCATGGAAAACAACTTTGTTATAGATTATGCAAAAACACTATACAAGCCAACTAGGCCAGAGAAAATAGGTAAATTAATTTCTCAATATACAAGATCAAAAGTTCCTCACTTCTTTGTTTCAGCAAAGAATAAACTTGAAAAGAATGTTGAACAAACTAATGACAGTGTAGTGAATCGTTTGGGAAGAATGGTTCCTAATCCACGATTAGCGTTTAAGGCATCAAACTTAGGAAAGTTTAATTACAAAATGCTATTAAGCTCAAAAGACAAAGAAGTAATGTTGGACGAAGAAATTATTAATACATATATGAAGTTAGATCAAAAGAAACGATTTATGGGCATTGAACCAATTGAAAGCGATAGTACCGGAGACAACATCTATATTTATAAAGACATCAGAAATAAGATACTTAAAGTTAATTCTGACATATCGTATGCTGTGGATGTTCTAGTTGAATATTTATACAAGCATAAGATCAGTAGCTTCAAGACGACTCTTTGGTCCAGTTTTGGAGAGGTGATAGTTGAGAATTTGATGCGAAATATTGACGATGGTTTGGATAATGGATACATCCAGTGCGAGTCTTGCGGAGAACGAGTTAAAAAATCAAAACAAAGACAAGTTTTTTGTGAGACATGTCAATATGAAATATCAAAAGATAAAGCTAAGGAAAGAAAGTTGAGATTTAAAAGCAGGAGGAGGAATTAGTGACAAAAATTAATGAATATATTGAAGATCCATATGGATTTATTTATATCATTACAAATATGATAAATGGGAAAAGATACATAGGACAAAAGAAGTTTGATGTCGGTTCCAGATGGAAGAGTTATCTAGGTGGAGGCAGTTATCTAAAAAAAGCACAGAAGAAGTACGGGATAGAGAACTTCGCTCGTACTATCGTCGATATCGCCTACTCTAGAGATGAATTAAATAAATTGGAAGAACGATGGATTAAGGATTGCGATGCAGTAAATAGTGATGACTATTACAATCAAATTGATGGCGGAACGGTAGATGACGCTTTGATACGAAATAATTCTTTGCCATGTATATGTATAGATAACGGTGTTGTCTTTAACTCCTTGGTAGATGCTTCATTATGGTCTGGTTTAACAATTAATGCAATAAAAAAGTCATTTAATCATAAACATTCTGTAGAAAATTATAGAAACGAAAAACCAATCTTTAGATTGTTAACAGATGATTTAATCGAACAGAGTCTATGCGTTATTTGTGGCAATGTAATTGCTTCAAAACGTGGAAATCAAAAGAGGTGCGAAAGTCACTTGCTTAAAAAAGTGGGGCATGGGAAAAGAAGATCAAAAAAGACTATCTATATGCCCCCTCCTCGAAATAGCAATGACAAGCAAATGAAGAAAAACAAAAGAGATCATCTAAAAGATAGACGATATAATCTCATAGAAATAAATAAAAGTGTAATTATAACCCTGTATATAGAGCAGAAGTATTCAATCGGTCGTATAGTTGAGAAATTAAATAATGGTCTATCATATCAAACGATAAAGGAAGCATTAACAAGGTGGGGTGTTTACGTTAAAAATAGAGATAAAAATGTAAACATAAAAAAATCTTATGTATTAATTGTTGATAAACACTCGTTAGTTGTACTAAAAAAATTTGAGTATAAGTACCAAGTTAGGGAATGGTTATATAATACATATGGGATTTCGATTAATGCATCTAGGTTAAATTATATTATTAATAAAGGAGGTGAAATAAATAAAATGTTGGTAATTAGCACTGATTATAATAAATATAATAATATGGAAATAAACTCAGCGTTCCTCTGGTGATTAAAAAACCCTTATAATATAAGGAGTTATTAAGGAGATAGAAATAACTTAAAAACCTTTAAGGGAGAGCATGTTTCATACCTAATTTCCAAAGTACAGAGGATGATATATGCCCTGCCTAAATAAAATCTAATCAAAAAAAGGGAGAATTTTAAATTATGAATAAAACAGATCTAATCAAAGGTGTAGCCGAAACTACTGAATATGCAAAGAAAGACGTTGAGGTTGTAGTAAATGAAGTGTTTGCTCAAATTACTAATGCGCTTGCTAATGGAGAAGAAATCAACATTCCTGGACATGGTAAATACTCTGTTAAAGAAAAGGCGGCACGTACCGGCCGCAACCCTCAGACCGGCGAAGCGGTTGAGATTGCAGCAAAAAAAGCACCAGCGTTTAAGTTTGCCAAGGCTGTAAAAGACGCAGTTAACGTTTAATTTTGATAAAAATATAATTTTATTTAGAATATATCATTGGTGATTCGCCACCATAAGACGCGAGATTTAAAAGTGATTTGATCGCAAAGATGCGAGTTGAACCAAGAGGTGTGGTCGATTTGACCATGCCTCTTCCCCATTGAATTAAAGGAGTATGTGTATGAAGTACACCGTAGATAAAGACGGAATCGTAACAATTATTAGAAATAAATAACCCATCCTACCCAACAGAGGTAACTTATATGAAAAAAGTCGTTATCGACACAAATGCGCTTCTCCTCCATCTTAACTCAATTGATTTTGAGAACGAAATAATTATTCCAGAAATCGTATTACATGAACTTGATAGATTAAAAATTGGCGTAAATGACACTGCTTATCATGCGAGACAAGCGATTAGAAAGTTAAAATCTCTAAATGGTATTTATTATGACCATGATTTTGGCAAGTCTCACCCTGCTTCAGCACTGAGTAATGATGATGTTATTGTTCAGTGTGCTAAATCGCATGGCGCTCACCTGCTTACTGGAGATTTTCTTGCGCAGTTGAAAGCGAAATCACTAGGTGTCCAAGTTGTGGAAACCGACTCTTCCGAGGATGCATATTCTGGATATGTAGAAGTTGTCCTTAATGATTGTGAAATTGCTCAGTTCTATGAGAATTTAGGAAACAATCAATTCGGATTACTTCAAAATCAATATTTAATCATTAAAGACAAACATAATACAGTAATAGAAACCGCCAGGTGGGACGGTAACGAGTTTCATTACGTCCGTCAAAAGGGTTTTCAAACAAATATGTTTGGTAAATTCAAACCATTTGACGAACATCAGGTATGCGCTCTTGACTCACTAGAAAGAAATAAATTGACAATGCTAAAGGGTAAGGCAGGTTCAGGTAAAAGTTTAATTGCATTAAATTATGCATGGAATCAGATTGAAAGAGGTAAATACGATCAGTTGATTGTGTTTACAAATCCAGTTGCATCGAAGAATAGTGCTCGATTGGGGTTTTATCCAGGAACTCGTGATGAAAAATTGCTTAATAGTCAAACCGGTACAATGCTATCAAGTAAATTTGGAGACATTATGGAAGTACAAAAGCAAATTTCTTACGGAAAACTTGTATTGCTCCCTTTTGCAGATATTCGAGGATTTGATTCTACTGGGCTAAGAGCAATCATTTGGATCATTGAGAGTCAAAACCTAGACATTGAACTTATGAGAACAGGCATTACGCGCATTGGCAATGACTGTAAAGCAATTCTTGATGGTGACAATAACGGTCAAGTGGATATGGATGAATACGCAGGATTTAATAATGGCATGAGAAGAGTTAGCGAAGTATTTAGAGGACTACCTTTCTATGGTGAAGTTGAATTAAAGAACGTACATAGGTCAGAAATGGCTAAATACGCAGATTTACTTTAAAATAAATTAATTTAAAGGGAGTAGTAAATATGGCTAAACGCAACAATTCTGTTCAATTCAAAGGTGAACTTAACGTTGAAACTATGGAGATCATGGAAGAAGATAAAAATGGTCTATTTGTCTACGATCTTCTTGCTGAATTGAATCTGTTTGATGGTAAGCAGGTTAGCATCGCTATTAAAGAAGAGTTTCCCGTTGAACCTAAGAAGGAGTGATTGAATGAACAATACTCCTACACATAGTAATGAGAATGAATCATATGAGGAATACCTCTTGCGTATCGGTTCAAATAAGGATGAACTTGATTTATCTTGGAATGATATTGCTTCATTGATGAATGAATTCCTTAATGAGGATTTCTCAGAATCTAAATACAGAAAAGAATATCATCTACTGAATCGTGGGATCTCAATTGGTGTTAAGAAAACTGAAAATAATGAATACGTTCAAGAAATAGAAGATAAGACTATTCAATTACAAAAAGAACGTTTCAAATATCAAGATCAGAAGCGAGAATTTACAAATCTGATTCGTCAACAGGCTAGATTTGAACACCTAAAAGATGAAGTGGTAAAGGCAATCAAAGACTTAGAGAAACTAAAACCACTTAACCTTTCTCAAAATAAACTAATCACAGGAAGCAAAAGAGGAATCGCTCTTTGGTCTGACTTTCATGTAGGCAGCGAATTCAAAAATAGTCTCAATGAATACAGTATTGAGATTTTTAGAGCTAGATTGAAAAAACTCGTTGAAAAGACTATTGAATATAGTCATAGAAATGATATTTCAGATATTATTATTGCCAACTTGGGCGATGTTTTGCACGGTGCGATCCATGTGTCAGCACGGGTTCAATCGGGCGAAGATGTAATTAGACAAATTCAAATCGCAGCAGAATCTCTGGCAGAAGCATTGGTTGAAATTTCAAAACATCACAATAAAGTCAAATTCATTAATATCATAGGGAATCATTCACGCTTGATTAGCAATAAAAATGAATCTATCTTTAGAGAAAATCTTGAGTATCTTATTCCTTGGTTTCTAGAGTCTAGACTGCAGGAATTTGCCAATATTGAAATTGTTAGTGATGAAGATGGTATTTATGTTGAAGATATTGAAGGCTCGAAACATGTGTTCTGTCACGGCGATTTAGACCCTGCAACAACATCGGCTAAGAATCTTCCCCAAATGCTCGGCTTTGTGCCAAAATATGTGTACTCCGGACACATTCACCATAATTACGAAAAAGAGTTTGGTATAACAGAAGTTATCGTGAATGGAAGTTTGATGGGGCCTGATGATTATGCTGTTTCTAAACGTTACTTCGCATCACCAATGCAGAAGTATCTTATCTTGAATGGCTCAGAGATCGAATGTACATATAAGATTAAATTCTAAATACATAGCGATGTGGTGCGAATGGTAGCCCACCCTAAAAAATAAAGTCCAAACGAATGATATGAATTAATACTTAACGGTAAGCATATTACATATGCCTCTGCCTCATAAGGAGGCGTTCTTATTGACAGAGGAAGAATATTGGGAGACAAACAAAGAGTTTGAATCGGAGGATCAAGACCTCCCTTCTACTTTTTTATCAGAAGAGGATTTACCTGGCGACACCAATGTTTTAATTATACCGAACTATAAAATCAATTTAGATTTGATACTTGATGGATATGTAGAGATGCTTACTAGGTCCAAAACTAAAGTCGATTTAAGAGATGTTTTAGAGCGCATTTGGTTCCACGCTGAAAAGCACGGGGCATTAACAGAGCGATTAGATAAATTACAAATGGATGTTGAAATGCTTAAGTTTGATCTTATGATGGATGCAGGCTGCGACCCAGAATTCATCGATGATGAGGAAGATATTTAAAGTACAAAGAACATTGGGGATGATCTCGTATCGTCCCTCTTTTTGTTTGGATTTTTAGTAAGATGTTATTTAGTTACAAGCTACAAAGTAAACGTACAAATATAGTAAATAAACTTAAAGGGGGTAGATTGATAATGATTAAGGGGGTGAAAGTGAAATTACATCCAAATAACAAACAAAAAACAAAACTATTTCAATGTGCTGGAGTTGCAAGATGGGCATATAATTGGACACTCAGTAGACAACAAGAGAATTACAGAAGTGGTGGAAAATTCATCTATGACGGAGAGTTAAGAAAAGAATTGACGCAACTAAAAAAGTTACCTGATTATCAATGGCTCAATAATTATAGTAATAATATTACTAAGCAGGCTATAAAAGATGCATGTAATGCTTATCTAAAGTTCTTTGAGGGACTAACAAAATTTCCCCAATTCAAAAGTAAAAAGAAATCTGATCCTAAGTTCTATCAGGATAATCTTAAAATTAAATTCACAAGTACTCATGTTAAATTCGAAAAATTAACGGATAGTAAAAAGACGAATAAGCAAACATTTAACTGGGTTCGACTAGCTGAAAATAATAGAATTCCGTTTGGTGAAAATAATAAATATATTAATCCAAGAGTTTCGTTTGATGGACTGAATTGGTGGATTTCCGTGGGAATTGAATACCCAGACAATTTAGAAACTCCAACTAATGATGGGATTGGAATCGATTTAGGAATTAAAGATTTGGCTATTTGTAGTGATAAAGAAACATATAAGAATATTAATAAAACTTCTAAAGTTAAAAGAATAGAAAAGAGACTAATAAGAAAACAACGTCGAGTTAGTAGAAAATATGAGATGAATAAAGAGGGTAATAAACTCATCAAAACAAAAAACATTAATAAGTTAGAAAATAAAATTAGAAGACTTCACCATAGACTAGCTGGAATTCGTCATAACTACTCACATCAAGTAACTTCAGAAATAATAAACAGAAAACCAATGTTTATTGCAATCGAAGACTTGCATGTACGCGGAATGATGAAAAACAGGAATATAGCAAAAGCGGTACAAGAACAACGTTTTTATGAATTCACACGACAACTAAAATATAAGGCAGAGTGGAATGGAGTCAAAGTAATTGTTGCCGACAGATTTTTCCCATCTAGCAAACTATGCTCATGCTGTGGGAACATTAAAAAAGACTTAAAACTATCAGATCGAACTTATATTTGCAATGAATGCAATAATGTAATAGATCGAGACTATCAAGCAAGTCTTAATCTGAGAAACTATGGACTAATAAAAATTAATGAGAAACGCGTACAACATCAATAGCATAGTCATTTAAACGAGACTATTGATATGTACCCATACGTTGGTGGGGAATTCACGCCTTTGGAGTGTTGAAACAACTTGAGTAGTTTCAGAAATGAAACAAAAGAGAACACGATGAATAAGGAACGGAACATAAAAGTTATATATAGCTTTTTATAAGTTTCCAGTAACGAGGTTTCTGCTGTAAGGGATATTGTAACTGAATGTCTCATCCTATATTTACGTCCTATCAAATATTCTATAAAGACTAATTTATAGAATATTTGATAGGACGAGTTTACCTCTGATTCAAGGGTGTTGTAATAGCATACGTGACACTCCCTTAACGTGTGCTTTCTCGTCTTATCTGTTTGTCATGGGAGCATAAACAGTACTTGTATTAAAAGATGTGAGAATTTAGGAAATCATGATCTTAAACGGGTTCTTACTCCCTCCTACCCTCTTGCTTTATAAAAATGGGAGTAATAAGGATGGTGAAAAAAATGAAGACAATTACAAAGCGTAACAAAAAACAGGAAGTAGATAGCAAAATGTGTACCAGTTGCAAAGAAATGAGACCAATAAAGACTTCATACTATGTTTCTTATAGTCCTTTCAATGCAGATGGAAGAATAGATATTTGCAAAACATGTCTTAAAAAAAATATTGATTATAACAATGTTCAAACTATAAAAGATGTCTTATTACAAATAAACAGACCATTCATATACCAACTATGGGTTTCCGCTAACGAAGAAGCGAAGTTAAATAATAAAGATTTATTCGGTGTCTACATGAAAAATCTAAATCTAGTCGATTTCAGAAATTTAACATGGAAAGATAGCGATGAGAAAGAGTCTGAACAAATAGAACATTCACAAGAAACAAATGAATCACAAAGTAATTCAATCATTATGGAAAAAGTCGCAGTCTATAATAAAAATCAAGATGATGTAATAAGGATGCTCGGATATGATCCTTTTGAAACAGAAATTGAAATTGATCGACCTAGATTATATGATAAATTGGTCGATTTTTTAGATGAAAGTACATTAGAAGATGGATTTAAACTGCCAACAGTTATTGAGATTGTTAAAACATTTAATCAAATTGACAAAATAAATAGCGCTCTTTCCATCATTACATCTGATACTGCCTCAGTAGCATCGAACGTAGGCGGAATAAAGTCACTTATCGACGCTAAGGAAAAGATGCTGAAATCAGTATTAGCTCTAGCTAAAGATAATGGTATTTCTGTAAATCATAACAATAACAAAAGCAAAGGTTCTGGTACTTTATCGGGAACTATTAAGAAACTTCAAGAAAGTGGATTCGAGGAAGCAGAAGTAAATATCTACAATATTGAAACATGCTCAGGAATGAGGCAAGTTGCTGACATCAGCAATGAAAGTATCATCAAGCAGTTGCAATTCGATGAAAACGATTATACAGATATGATTATTCAACAAAGAGAGTTAATTGATAATTTAGAAAACAAAAATTCTAAACTTGAAGAAGAAAATAGACTACTCCGTAAAGAATTAATGAAATCCAACAAAGAAAATGGTGAGACATAAATGAGCAACAATATGTCTCAGCGTAAAATTGATGGATATTTAAAATTAGCGAAGGTTATTAGTTGGGGGAGACAAAACCCCGTTAAATTTGTTGAGCGATTCTTTGGCATGGAACTGCTGGATTACCAAAAGTATGTATTTATGCAAAGTTGGGTTACACCATATGTGCTGTGGTGCATGGGAAGGTCAAGCGGAAAAACGACTCTTGGTTCACCGTTCATCATGGCAAAGTCTCTATTAATCCCCAATTTTCAAGCTTACATTCTTGCAGGGGTCGGGTCTCAATCGCAAGAAATGTTTATGAAAATTGAAAAGATTGCAAAGCGTGAAATAGCCTCATTTACTGGTTTAACAGACATTTTTTATAACGAAACAGTTAAGAGCGCCTCTAACACTGATGGCTTTACTCATAATCCGTCTTCATTTCAGTATAAATTATACAATGGAAGCATTGTAAACTCATTGAACGGCTCATTTGATAACAACCGAAGCAAACGTTCAAATTTGAATTTCTATGACGAAAGTGGCTTTGCACCCGATGAATTGTTTACAACGTCTGAGCCATTTGCCGTACAGAATAGTGATTTTAGATTAGGTGGAGATATGGATGTAACGGTACTTCCTAAACAATTCCCAAACCAACTGATCTATGCTTCTTCCGCTTCGTCAACCGATACATATTTTTTTAATAAATATAAGGATTTTTCTAAAAAAATGTTCCTTGGTGATAAACGGTATTTTGTTGCTGATATCAATTGTGATGTAGTAATTAATGCTACATATAATGGTAAGCTATACCCTGTTTCATTGCTGTCACAAGAGACTGTTGACGCCGCAATGCGAAGCAATAAAGAAAAGGCTATGCGAGAATACAGGAATATTTTCACTACAGAAGGTTCAGACAACCAGATTATAAAGCGAGCTACTATAATTAGAAACTCAGAAGTAATGATTCCGGTTTTAGCGAATGATGGAACGAAGAGATTTGCGATTGCAGTTGACCCTGCTCGTCAGCATGATAACTCCATTTGCACACCTGCAGAGATATACTTTGATGAGAATTTCGGCTACAAGATGCGTATATCAAACTCAGTGAGTTTTACGGATATCGCAAAAAAGAAAAAGACACCAATGAAAACTCCTGATCAAATAGCTTATTTTAAGCAGATGCTTCTCGATTATAATGGTCCACAAAAAGCTGATTATGAAAACATAGACGCTGTATTAATTGATTCCGGGGCTGGCGGCGGCGGAGTTTCGGCTTGGGCCGATGGCTTACTGGAGGATTGGGTTGATGGCAAAGGGGTTACTCATAAAGGGCTGATTGACAAAGACCACGAAGAGTATAGTGTCCACGCACATAAATATAATAACGCCTCGAATATACTGAAGCTTGTCTCACCTCAAAAATTTAAGAGAGATATGTTTGACGCGCTTATTGAGATGATGAATCTTGATTTGATTACATTTACAGAATCTTATGATAGTAAAGGCTATATCAACCTATTAGACGAAAATAGTGAATCGAGACAATACAAACTATCGTTTGACGAAGAATTAGCTTTAGCAAATGTCGATATTGCGAAAGAAGAGTTGGTTAGCATATATGCTTTTAAAAGTACAAATGGAAATGTTAGATATGATCTTCCGCCTGACAAACAAAATAAAATAGGTGATGACAGAGCATACACAATTGCAATGCTGGCTTGGCACTTAAGAAATATTAGACGTGAAAATATTACAAATAAAAAAGCAAACGTTATAGATAATCCTCAAGAGTATTTCCGTATGCGCAAGCCGAATATCTATCACAAAAGGTAAGGTGGTGATAAATTGACCGAACAATTAGAACAGCAACAGCAACAAGAATTAAGTATTATGACTAGGCAGCAGATGCTTGAAACTTTCAAGCAAATAGCTTTGATTAATTTAAATACTGAAAATGCCTCTAATCGTGTTATTGGCACATACACTAAAGAAGATATTAAGAAGTATCTAAAAGATAAATCAAAACCAGAATATCAGAAGAAGCTTCGAGATATAAGTAAACAACTATACTACTCGTCTTCTCAATATCGAAGATTAATTAATTATTATGCAACTTTGTTTAATCTCGATTATGTTGTTGAGGGTTACGGAGTCAATCCAGAAGATATTGATATTAAGAAATATAAGAATTCTTACTTCAAGAATGTTGACTATGTTGAGCGCATGAATATAAAGAATGAGTTTACAAAAGCAAGATTAATTGCTTACCGAGACGGTATTTTCTTCGGTTATGCCAGAGTAAGTAAAGATGGATTTTACATACAGGAAATTAATCCTGATTATTGTCGCTTGTCATATATTGATCCAACAACAGGGTTACTAGGCTATTCTTTTGATTTCTCCAGTATTAATAGCAACAACAAAATTGATATGTATCCAGAACAATTTCAAGAACTATATCTGAGTTTGGAATCAAGTAAATCGAGAAATAAATTTGTGAAGATTGAATCACCTTTCGCAATTTGTATTAAAGCAAGTCCAGATATCTATCCACTCCCTCCTTTCGTCTCTTTATTTGAAGGACTGTTAGATATTGCAGATTTTAAAGCTTTAAATAAGAATCAAGAGGAAATAGGAAACTATAAGTTACTGTTTCAGAAGATTCCGATGCGAACAGATAAAGACGCACAGGTAAACTCATTCCTAATTGACAAAGATTTTGCTCAAGTGTTCCATGACAACATCGAAGAAAATCTTCCTCCACAAGTTGGACTTATGACTTCTCCGATGGATATAACGGCTATAAATTTTGATCGTGATTCTATAGATAAGAATAAAGTTGGCCAAGCAACTAGTCAGTATTGGAACGAAGCCGGTGTCCCCGAGCTTCTTTTTAGTTCCTCTTCAAATTCGAGTACAGGATTAAAATCTGCAATTACTTCCGATGAAGCTGATGCCTTTGTTCTCGTAAAAGATATTGAGAGATGGATTAATGAACATCTCAAGCAGACTATGAAGGGGCAATATAAATTCCGAGTTCGTATCCTCAAAACCACAGAGCACAATTTGAGCGGATATAGGGATGCCAGGTTAAAAGAAGCACAATTCGGGATACCTGTAAAAAACGAAATAATGGCGATCACAGGATCTCAGCCTTCTGCTATGTATCTTAATGCATTTTTAGAAAATGAAGTACTCCAATTAACTGATAAGCTAATCCCTCTGCGATCTACTCATACAGGAGACACTACATCAGAAGGTGGTGCACCGTCAAAAGATGAATCTGATCTAACTGACAAAGGAACTCAAACACGTGACTTAGAAAGCAATTCTTCGGGGTAAGGAGGTGATATAATACATGGAAAAAGTCATGAGATTCAATGTGCAGTTAGTAGACATTGAAAAAGTGAATCCCCTCTTCTCTAAATGCAAAATTAGAGTTCTATATACTGGCTTAAACAGGAACAATACATATATTTCAAAGGCAGCAGTTGAACAAGCCCTCCCTTCGATTTTCAATGTGCCCATTATCGGGGAGTACTTTGAAGATGCTGAAAATTTTGGTGGACACGGTGGAACTATTGATGTTTCAGGAGATAAGGTTAAATGGGTCAATACCACATTTCCTTATGGCTTGATTCCAGAAAGTGCCACTGTCTACTGGGAAGTTATCCAGGAAAGTAACGGAGATGAAAATGAATATCTCGTTGTAGATAATGCCTATTTGTGGACAGGTCGCTATCCAGAAGCAAATCTTCTCGTAGGACAAGAGTTCAATCAATCTATGGAGATTGAGATTCAAAAAGGAAGGTATTGTACTATTGATGGGAATAAAACATATGAAATTGAAAACTTCTTATTCTCTGCACTATGTATACTAGGCATTAATAAAGAATCTGATCCTAATGGACACGTAGAACCTTGTTTTGAATCGGCATCTATCATTGCTTATGAATTAGATAAAGATAAATTTAAAGCATCATTCAATCAAATGATAAGCGAATTGAAATTTTCATTAACTAAATCAACCTCTTCTGAGGATGATATAAATACTAAAAATAATACACAAGGAGGAAATGAAGTGGATAAAATCCTTGAAATGCTTACAACCTATAATCTAACAGTTGAGGATTTGCAAGCAAAAGGAATTAACCACGAAGACTTCTCTCTTGAAGAACTAGAAGAAAAAGTTAAATCTGAATTTGCCAATACGGATGAAGATAAGACAAACAAAGAGCAGCAAGTATTCGCTCTTACTGGTTCCCAATTGTTTGAAGAAGTTGCTCGTGAATTAAATACGTTTGGCACTATTGATTTCTATGGTTATGAATATCCCCGTTATGGATTAGTTGATATTGATACCACGAATGGAAAAGTAGTTGCTCAAGATTATGAAAATTGGTATTTGGTGGGGTTTGAGTATACCACTACTGGAGACAAGGTAGCAGTAAATCAAGAATCCGTTGAGAGATTTAAGGTTAGTTATGCTCCAATGGAACTTGAAACTGAAGCAAACTTCTCTACCGAACTGTTTAAGAAGTTCGTAGAGGAAGTAAAAACACATCTAGAGGAAAAAGCTTCATTAGATTTTCAAACAGTTTTGGAAGCAAAAGAGTCTGAAATCAATGAAGTAAATCAAAAATTTGCACAATTGCAAGAACAGTTTGATCATATTTCGGAACAATACTCTGCAAAGGTACAAGCAGAGCGTAATGAGGCAGAAGTGGCACTCTTCACATCTTTTGCTAATGAATTAACTGAAGATGAAATGAAGGAAGTTAAAGAGAAGAGTTCTGAATACTCTCTCGATGAACTTCAAGATAAACTGTTTGCTCTTGTTGGGAAGAAAAAGGCTAAATTTAGTCATAACAAGAAAACAGTGATTGATATTAATATTGAAGACGCACCTAAGAAAAAATCCGGGAAGTCGTATGACGTACTTTTTGAAGAAAACTAAATGAAATCTAAATTTTATTAAATCGCAAATTATTGCGGTTTTTTATTTTGCTCAAATTTTAAGGAGGATTATATTAATGGCTATTCGCACAGATAAATTGCAAGCTACTTATGCAGGCAACATTGAGAGTGTTGTGTTTGCTAAGGACGTACAAAATGGTGAAATTGGTGTTCTTGGCGCACAGGCAGGTCGTGAACTTGTTAATGCAGCAGCTCCAACTGATGTAACTAAAGAGGAAATTGTAATCATTGCATCTCCAGAGGTAGTTTACAAAAAAGAAGAAACTCTCTTGGACTTTGTAAACAAAGCTAATAAAGCGGCTCGTGCTTATCATCTTACTGAGGGCGACATTATCACTGTTACAGACGATGTAATTGAGGGAACTTCTGTTGTTAATCAATATCTTGTACCTGCAAACGGAAAAACAAAGCTAGTTCCTGCCGCTGACCTTACAGGCGGAACACGCTTTGCGGCTAAAGTAATTGAAAAAGGTAAGTTGTACGGGCAACCAGCTACTGCTTTCAGAGTCGTCACTGTTTAATAAACATACTTAATTAATTCTAGGAGGATACATATTATCATGGATAAAAACGTACTTATTGATTTGGCAGTAGACCTTGCGAAAGGTTCTACTACATATTCCACTGAAGAAGCAAATGAAAAACTTCGCGAGGCACTAAACAAACTTACAGGCACTGACGGTAAGTTTGATGCTAAGAAGTTCCGCAGAAACAAAAACGAAGTTTTTGATATCATCGAAGAAGTTGTAGATATGCGTGTCGAGGAAGGTATTAAAGATCAATTCGAGCAGTTCGTCGACTATCGGAGTGTTGCGTTTGGAGACAAACTTCAATTTGAACCTGAAACTGATGAACTTTTCGAAGTTGCGAAAATTGCAGGCGGAACTAATAACCTTCGTCGGCAACGGATTCACCGTGGAGAAAAGTATCAAATTGATACTGAATGGAATGGCGTGAAAATCTATGAAGAACTTGAGCGCTTCCTTTCCGGTCGTGTTGATTGGGCAAAATTGATCGCTACGGTAGAACGTTCTTTCCAAGTAGAAATTACAAATGATATCTTTACTGCAATCAAAGCTGCTTACAATGGACTTACTGCTCCGTATAAGGTTACGGGCGCATTTGACGCAGACGATTTCAATGAATTGATCGAACATCTTCGTGCCCAAACTGGGTTGACTCCTATGGTTATTGGTACTCGCCTTGCTGTTCAAAAGGCTGTACCTCAATATGTGTCAGAAGACATGAAGAAAGAGCGCAACCAGAACGGCTATTTCAAAGTAGTTGACGGCATTACCTTTGGAATTATCCCACAAGCTCACAAAATCGGAACTAATGACTTTGCTATCGACAATAACTTCTTGCTTGTTCTTCCAAATGGAAATGAAAAGATCGTTAAGTTTGTGATGGAAGGCGAAGCACAGGTAAAAGAAGTTCTTGGTCAAGCGAATGCAGATGATACCCAAGAGTATTTGGTTCGTAAGAAATATGGCGTAGCAGTGGAACGCGCCGCTAAATACGGTGTTTATATTCTGGCATAATTAAATAAATATAATAAGGTGGAGACAAATTGTCTCCACCGATATTAAATCTAGAAGGGAGTAGATAAATTTGAATAAAACTATGAACAACAAAAAGACCGTAGCAAAGAAAGAATCGAATAAAGAACTTAAAGATAATCAAACTAAACCAGAAAGAAAAATAAAACAGCGACTTGATGAAAATCTTCTTGTGCCAATTGCCTCGAACGTCGATGGAGTTCTTGTGTATAAGGGACAGCGCTCAGGACAGGTATGGAAGTTTTCCAATTATGGCGATGAAGATGTAATGGAATTGAGTGAATTGCGATCAATGCTATCCTCTAGTCGCGCTTTTCTGGAAAAAGGTTGGATCAAAGTTCTTGATGATGAAGTTATTGAATATCTCAATCTTCAACGCTTTCAAAAGAATGTTATTGATCGTGAAGATGTAGAATACATTTTGGATCAATCTCCTGAGCAAATCGAACAATCGATTAAAGCAGCTAACGTCAATACTAAAACGTTAATTTTTGGTTTCGCAAGAGAAAAATTCTTGAATGGTGAATTGACTGATTACCATACAATTAAAGCCATTGAAGAAGGTTTAGGGCAACCGCTTGACCCCAAAAAATAAGGGGTGATTAAATGACATTATTTGATGATGTTTACGATATCTTTTTGAGTCAAATTTCCGATCCAGTTTTTATGGAACAAGACCAAACCGATGAGTTGAAATACAGATATCTATTAAATAGCATACCTAAGTTTAGAAAATGTAAATCAGACTTATCAAAACGCGATGCTACTTCGTTTGAAGAAACATTAACTGATGAAGAACTACAAGTACTAGGCTCTCTAATGGTCATTGAATATTTGACTCCTCTCATTATATCAATAGAAAATCTCAAACAATTCATGTCTACTAAGGATTTTACGATGACGTCTCAAGCCGCTCATCTTAAACAACTATTAGATATTAGAGAGGTAAGGAAAAAAGAAGTTGATAAGATGATTGTTGATTATACCTACAATAACGGTGATCTAGGTAAACTGCGATGAGTTATAAAGACAAATACATTCAGAGAGACGCCATGTATGGTAATGGAGTTAAGGGAATCAGAAGAAACAAAACCAAGCAATGGATTAATGATTCGTTTGCAGACTCTCCTAACTGTTTCGAAGTAACTTCATGGGAAAATCAAAGTAGTTATAGTCTAATTATTACAGATAACAGCGATATTCTAGATGTAAAAGATTACGTTGCACCGATGAACTCTCCCATTCAGTGTGGAGATACTATTGTATGGAATGAACAATTATGGTTCGTATCTCACTATGATGAAATTGGTGGAACTTATAAAGGTGGGCGCTTGAAGAATGTTGGTTCGACTTTAAAGTGGATTGATAATAAAGGTGAAATTAAAGAGTACCCATTTATCTTTAATGCTGAACTGCTATCAAACTTTGGCATTGAAGATGGAAAGGTCATTTCTGTTGCAGCCGACCGTAGAAATCTTGCAATTAAAAAAGACGAAATTAGTAAGAAGATTAGGCTTGGACAGAGATTTATATTCGATGATGCTGCCTGGAAGATAATCTCTATTAACCGGTTAAATCCACTCATTGAGATTATTCTTCAATCAGATACATTTACACCAAATGACAACCTTGAGCTGAGAATTGCAGATTACGTTAAGCCAAATTATAAGATTATTCTTAATGAAACGAGCATTTCATTAACAGAAGGAAGTACATATCAGTTAAGTCCAAAGGTGCTCAACAATGGAATTGAAGTCCTCTTCCCCACCCTGTCATATGAATCATCGGATGAAACATTGTGTATTGTTGATGAGAATGGATTAATTACCGGCGTAACCAGCGGTACAGCAGTCATTACTATTTCATATAAAGACGTTGAGATCAAGATAAACATACAAGTTGAACAAGTTCAATCCCATAATTACTCCGCAGTAATAACTGGTGATAGCACAATTACCAAAGGTAGAACCAAGACTTATACATGTAACTTCTATGACAATGGATCTTTAATTGCAATGGATGGATTATTTAGACTGACTGATATAAACGGAAACGCAACCTCTATTGCAACCATTACTTCTCAAGGCAACAATTCATGTGTCGTTCGTGGAGATAGTTTAGGTTATGTTTTGTTAATTGTAGAAGACGTAAATGGACTGGTTCGGACTGAAAAGACCATTCAAATTAAATCTGCCATATAGGAGGTGAATAGTTGTGGCGAGGTTTGAACAATTAAATAAAAATACCGAAGATATTCTTCTATCAATTATAGATAATCAGAATTTGTGCAAACTAATTCACTACGATTCTAACGATCCCTTCTCTGAAAAAGACATTGAAGACACATCTGAATTGTTATTTGAAAGAATTTTTCCTTTTCCTAAAATACCAGGTGTTGAGACTAAGGCATTAACATATTTGAATGTATATATGGATAATTTTTTAATTCCAAGTGCCAATAATGGTGTTAAAGAAGCGCTTATTATTTTTAACGTAATAACCCATAATGATTTATGGAGAATGGAAGGAACGGGAATGCTTCGCCCCTATTCTATCCTCCATGAAATTGACGAAATGTTTAACAAGGAACGTGTAATTGGGATTAAAAAACTAAAGTTTAATAGAGGTAAATATATCTATTTAAACAATCAATTTGGTGGATATGAAGCTTCATATGTCGTTACGAGTGTGAACTAACATGACTGAGACAACTAAATATATCTTCGGGGAACCTGATTTCACTGAATCCGTAGGCCATATTTATCCAGTTAAACTAAAAGATTATGACCAATTTCAAGAAGCGTCATCAGTACTGTATTACAATAAACATCATTTTGGAGATGAGTTTCAAGAATTTCTCCTCTTAGATCTCATAGTGCTTGGCTTAAGAGAACAAAAATTTATAGATGACTTACAAACTATCTTTACAATTGTAACTCAAAAAGAAGTTGAATTTAAATATGATGAAACTAATCAATCTTATGGTTTTATACTTGACAATACATATTTAATCAACGGATTAAACTATGATGAGATTAGACAGATAATCATGAAACAAAACATTATGTTCGAGCAAAAGGTGTATAAAGATAAGCGAGTACAAGCTTGGGCAGAAAAGACAATGAAGGCAAGATCAAAAAATGGAATTAAGATGGATCTTGAAGATATCATATCTACTGTGTCGGTAATAACGGGTAAAAATTATTCTGACCTCAGAGAATACACCATATATCAACTCCAATCAGACTTCAACAGAATTAACAAAATAAAGAGTTACGATACAACCGTTTCTTTTATGTGCGCCGGAGATACTAAGAGTTCCCTCACCCACTATGCAGAAAAGGTAGATTTATTTAAGAATCCTTATGACGACATCTTTGTTAGTAAGGATAAATTGTCCAACTTAAACAAAGCATTTTCTTAACAAGGGGTTGAATAATATCAATCTCTTTTTTATGAGCAATATAACTAGGAGGAATAATTAATGGCTTTGATTGCAGACGTTTTTGACGTAATTTTAAAAGATGTAACAGGAGATGTAATTGGTACAACTACTCTTCAAGAAGCCGGTATCGAGTTCTCTGTTTCTGAGAATGAGGTCCGGGCAGGTAAAGGAAACCAGCTTATTGGCGTTCTTCACGTTTCGAGAGATATTAACATTAACTTGACTGATGTGGAGTTTAAGTACGATTGGCTGGCTAAACAGCTCGGACAAACTGTTGTAACAGGCGCTGGTGTTGCCTACGCAATGCCTAAATGGTATAAAGTTGCAACAGATGCGATTGAACTTGACGAAACGCCTGTGTCGGTAAATGATATTGCTATTTATGACGCAAAAGGTATCAAACTTATTCCTACCACAGACTTTACCTTGACTGGGAAAACTGTAGAAATTATTAAACTCGGGATTGATGATGGCGATGAAGTAGAAGTCCGCACCTTTAAATATGCCACAAAACCAGAAACTCAAACTATTGAAATTGATAATGCTGTTTTCGGTAAAGGTGTAACCGCAGTACTGGAAACAATCGAAATCGATGGTGATGAAACTGTGGTCGCTAAAATTCAATATCAGTTTGACAATGCAGTTCCTACTGGTAATTTCTCTGTAAACACACAATCTGAGAGAAATGCTACTACACAAGCGTTCAATTTGCGGGTTATTAAACCAAAAACATCCACAGTTGTTGGTCGGGTTGTTAGAATCCCCGTTTAAAACAAATATAATTATAATAGGGAGATTCGGCATATGCTGTTTCTCCCTATTTTTTTCTCTGGATGCTTTCTAGAGTTTTCTTAATTAAAGAGTGCTGTACAAAGTGTCTTGGACACAAAAATAACAAAGGGAGTGTTTTAATATGTCAAAGAAGCTGACATCTGCAACAATCAATAAGTTAAACAAGGAACTGGATAAGAAGAAAACAATTTATATCTTGGGAGAATACGAAGTAAATATTAATCTTGTGTTTAACGAATCGAAAATTGACAAGGTTGTATTTGATTATTTGAGCATGTTTGAAGAAGTAAATAAAAACAATGAATTCGATGAGGAGTTTATTCGTGGCACACTTGCAATTCTTAATACATTTATTCTTCGCGAGTTTTCTGATGTGCCAATGATCCCAAGTGATAGAAATGTTCAGAAATTGATTCAAGTGTCAAAAGCATTGTATAACACGGGGATTATGGAGGAAGTCATGGTCGCTTTCGATCAAGAACAATTGAATAAAGTATTTGAAAAATTGCAAACAGGAAGTAAGCGAGTTGGTGAGCTTATGGGTGAGTATGCTATAAAAGATGCTTTGAATAGTGGTGATGATATTGAAAACAGTGAAGAGTCTTAAAGAATTAAGTGATTACATCAAAAGTAATGCGGGACAACAGGCGGTATTTGGTTCAAAGCAAATACAGAAGTCATTAAACGATGCTGCAAAATTATTAAAAGATATAATGCAAGAAGAACTACAAAATTATTATGACTCCTACACTCCAACTGTCTATGAGAGAACATATGGGTTATTGAATTCATTGAGAATTTCACCGTTAAACAGGATCGGTAATCAGATGCAAATCAAAGTTTATTTTGATATTGATGCTGCAACACATGAATCTATATTTGGTGGAGAGCCTGGATATGCTGCAATGCTGCTTAATGAAGGTTGGAGTTGGCATGATAAGCCCGGCCCATATCGTCTGGCTCATTATGAAGGGTTTCGCTTCGTAGAGAAAAGCATTGAGCGCTTTGTGGCGATGAACAAGTGGGGATTCCGAGTTGCTAAGGATTTACCAGATAAATATAAGTAATTTGATAAAAGAGTTATTTTATAGAAATTTTGGGAGTGCAGATAATTATGCTAAAGGAATTGATTAATGATGGCTAGGAAAACATTCAAAAAGGTTATTACCAACGATAAATTAATTGAACAATTTAATCCAGAGAATGTAAAACTGGTAAATAGATTTATTAAAGATAAAAATATGAAATGCTCCGAGGGAACAATCAATGGATATAAGAGTGACTTGAATATATTCTTTACTTGGAATCTCTTACATAATGACAATAAGTTTTTCGTTGATATTCGTAAGATCGAGTTTTCTGATTTCTTCAGTTACGGGGTAGAAGAATTGCAATGGAGTCCTAAGCGATTCGGTAGAATGAAGTCATGTTTAAGTAGTTTTTCTAACTTTATCGAAAACTATTTTGATGATATCTACCCAAATTTCCGCAACCTGATCCTCAAATCAATTGAGAATCTAAAGAGTAATCCAGTTAGAGAAAAGACTATTCTACTTGAAGAACAAATTGATGGACTACTTAATCATTTATTGGAGAATGGTAAAGCGCAGGAAGCGTGTCTGCTGGCTTTAGCTGCAAATAGCGGAGCAAGAGTTTCTGAACTAATGAGATTTACTACGACACTAATCGATGAGAACAATTTGGCTTTCGATGATATGTTTTTGGAAACAACGAAACAAATAAAAACTAAAGGATTCGGAAAGCAGGGCAAGTTATTACATAAATACATTTTGAAAGACAAGTTCCTTCCCTACTATCATGCCTGGCTCCCTATTCGAGATGAAATTATGAAGAAAAATAACAAAGATCATGATGCATTGTTTGTTAAGTCGAACGGTGAACCAGCGCAAGTGAGCACAGCAAGAAGTTGGAGTATTAAGTGGGAAGAATATTTGGGTGTTCCATTCTATTTTCACTCTCTTAGACATTATCTCGTTACGAACCTAACGCGCATTGGGCTGGAATCGGAGTTTATTATTGAACTTGTCGGATGGACTAGTACAGACATGTACCGTATTTACAATGATTTAACGGCAAAAGAGAAGAAGTGGAAAGGCTTGAGCAAACTCAAAAAGGCATTGGGCACAGAAAATGAAGATGATGGTAAGGAGGAAAACAATGAGGGCTAATATTCAAGGAATTGAAGTTGAAGGTACGCCAGAAGAAATTGCCGAGTTTAAATTGAAACTTGAAAAGCAGATAAGCGATACCGTTGATAAAATGAAGGAATACAAAGTTCCAAACTATACATATCCTCAATACCACTTCCCTCCTATTTATATTGGAACGCCAGTTACTGATCCGTATAAATGGAACGAGATTACTTGCAAGCAAGATAAAAATACATTTTTGTTGAATCAATGAAATTACCATTTTATTAAAAGTTAATAACCAATGAACCGCCCCACATCAGCATATGGTGTGGGTTATTTTGTTGGTTATAACGGGAAAGGAGAGGAATGATCTTTTGAGAAAATATAAGAAGCAAGAGCTCATTGATTCATTTTGGAGTTTCTATGAAAAAAACGGTAGATACCCATATGGAAAAGAAATGGAGCATCCTTCCATCGAAGTATATAAAAGAGTATTTGGTGGATGGAAAGACTTCCTTAGAGAGATAGATATTTTAGGTGAAAATGGTTGGTATAAGTGCGATGAAAAAATATTAATGGATCACTATGAATATCAATCAAAAGAATATATTAGTAATAAGTTAATGATTAAGCGAAGTTGGAACATGATCAAAAATAAAGCTGCCTCCATGGGAATCGAAAGAAACAAGTCTCTAGTGAGGAGAATATATTCAGATGATTTTTTAATCAGTGAATTAAGAAGATATTACATTGAATACGGCACATCTCCCACAGAGCAGGGATTTCGAAGTAACTCTAATTACCCATCAACAAAGCCATATATAAAGAGATTTGAGAGTTGGAATAAGTCATTGGAAGTTGCAGGATTAGACATCAATTGCTATATGACGCATTCAAAAGAAATGATAATGAATTGTATAAAAGATTTTTACAAGATACATAAGAGAAGTCCATACTATAATGAAATTCCGTTTTCTAAAGGTTTAATCAGAAACTACTGGGAGAATTGGCAAGAGGCATTATTGGAGTGCGGACTTAAGCCGAATAAACAAATCATTGTATTACACTCTAAAGAAGACGGTATTGTATTCCTACAAGAACTGGCGATGCAATTGGGGAGGGTTCCCACTACTGGAGACATAATAGAGACGAATGGAATTTATAGAAATTGGTTTTTAAGGGAATTCGGCAGCTTTACAAATGCATTACTTGAATCAAAAATTATTAGCAATCAAGATATCGTGTATGCTAGTGAATTATTAGAAATCTCAATTTCTACACTTAGAGATCTATATATAAAACTTAAAAGAGTTCCAACTGCAGAAGAATATGATAGTTATATTAGGATCAATAATATAAAAGCAATATCTCGAAGAAATTTATCGGATAGGTTGGGACTTACATATCTTGAGATATGCGAAAAGTATCTCGATATAATTGATGAACATTTACTTGGAAGATTTTGCGTTAATCGAGAAGGGAAAATATGCAGATCATCTAAAGAACTGTTGATTAGTAATTTCTTATTAACTAACGGATTGACATTATCATACGAGCCTCTGTACAAAGAAGCAATTGATGATTTTGCGTGGAACTTTAGGTTTGATTGGCGATTTAAATTCAATGGAAATATATACTACATTGAATATTTTGGATTATATAGTGAACAAAATAGAGGCGAGTTATTTGATTCCTATAGAGAGAAAACTAAATTAAAAATAAATATATGTAAAGACAATAAAATTAATTTAATATCTCTATTTCCATCTGATTTAGATGATAACCTTCGTGGAGTCAGAGATAAATTCGCGTTACATAACATTCATTTATCCAATAATGGCGTGTGTGACTTACAAGGCAAGGAAGTGATAATCAGTGAATAATGAATTAGGCATCCTCATATCCGCACAACTCAATCCAGGTTCTTCAATTAAATCAATAAATGAAGGGATACGCGCACTAAGCAAACACCCCTCTCTTCAAAAATTAAATTTAAAGGTTGATGTTGATCAAAGCTTTTTAGAAACTATTAAAAAGTTCAATCAAAACATATCAAAATTCGGTTCTACTCTAGGTAATCAAAATAAGGTTGTTAAAGAGTTTACAACAGAGATCATTAAACAAGATGGATCTATCGAGAAAGTAACAAAGCAAATATTAGCTAGTGGCGAACAGATTGAAAAAACTCGTACTAAACATAAAGAAAATACTAAATCAGTACAACAAGAAACGCAAGCAATTAACAGTCAAATAGTTACCCTTAAACAATTAGAAAAAGAGCTCCAAGGATATGCATTAGCAAAAACTAAAGCAAACAAGAATAAGCTTGGTGAAATAACTAGCTATACTCACACATATCAAAATAACGCCAACCAAAAGATTACAGTAAACGCTGATCAAAATGGTGTAGTGAGAAATTATAATCAAGTTTCTGAAATATTAAAACAAAAACAGTCCGTCCAGAATCAAGAAGTAGCAATAGATCGTGCTCATTATAATGCTCTTAAAACAAACCAAGCAAAGATCGAAGCACTTGATAAACAACATTACTTAGCACTCCAAGAAAACCTGCGTAGAGATGAAGATTATGCTAGAAAACAACAAGCCATACTTAAAAAGATCGAGGACGCAAGATTAAAGTTTGGACACATCAAAGGCAAGAATGCTGAGTTAGATAATCTTAAAAACAGTGTTGGACAAATCGGTAATATTGGCAATTACACTGGATCATTCAAAAATATCGAATCAGATTTATCGAGAGTTACAACCGGCTTAAAAGCAGCAAGACGTGAAACGATAAGTTTTGGTGATGCAATGAAGACTGCATTCCAAAAATTTCCAATATGGATTAATAATATAGTCCCGTATAGTAGCGATACTATATTGACAACCTCGTGAACCTGTACATACAGGGTGTGAGGCTATATGCTTTGCTAACGGTGGAACCTCAGCACGTAATGGTGGTGGCAATACCGTGCCAAACCGTTCGAATACGTTGTGAAATGATTTTGAATCGGAAGGTGTAACGACTATTCCGAAAGGAAGTAGGAATCTGGTGAAACTCCATGTTCCGAAGCGCGAGGCATCTGTATTCAGATGATGATATAGTCTAGTCCCTTAATAAATATCGGGAAACCGAGGGTACATCGGGTTGCAACAACAGCTTTCTACGCCCCATTAAGAGCGATTCAATCAGGCATCCAATACATCTATGATATGGATACCGCAATGACAAATCTGTATAAAGTTACAGATAATACAACGCAAGAATATCAAAACTTCATTACAACTACTCAAATAGCTTCAGATAGAATCGGAGCTTTAACGCTAGATGTTATTAAATCTACAACAATGTGGGCAAGGCTAGGTTACTCTCTTAAAGAAGCTCAGCAGCTCGCCACTCAAACAACAGTTTACCAGAATGTTGGGGATCTTGCTTCTGCAGAAGTAGCGTCAGAAGCTCTTATTGCCTCAATTAAAGGCTTCGGAATTGAAGTAGACGAACAAGGAAAAAATATTGAGCATGTTGTCGATGTTTTTAATGAAGTCGGTAATAATTTTGCCATCTCCTCTGCCGGTATTGGAGAAGCTGTTAAACGATCCGCTGCAAGTTTAAGTTCAGCAGGAAACACTTTAGAAGAGTCTGTAGCTATGATTACCGCTGCAAATTCTACAATTCAAGAGCCAACAAGGGTTGGTAATGCTCTTAAAACTGTATCAATGCGTATTCGCGGAGTATCTGAAGATGGAGAAGATTTATCAGAGATTGTTCCAAAATTAGAGTCAAATTTTAGATCAATTGGTTTGACACTAAAGAAAGATGAAAATACATTTAAGAGTACATATGAAATCTTTGGGGAACTTGCTAAGGTTTGGGATAAATTAAGCGATATGAAACAAGCCGAAATACTTGAGCTTGTTGCGGGTAAGCATCAAGGCAACGTCATTGCATCAATGTTAACAAACTGGAAGGATGCTGAGGGTGCATTAGAAGCAGGTCTTAATTCCTTTGGTAGTGCAGCCAGAGAAAACGAGAAGTATTTAGAATCAATTCAAGGCAAGGTCAACCAATTTAAAAATGCTGTCGGTAGTTTCTGGACACAATCAATCAACTCAGATGAAATTAAGTCGTTCATCGAGTTTGGTACATCACTAATTCGTGTATTAAGCACTCTCACAAATACCTTTGGTTTCTTCAGTTCAGCAACTGGTATTGCAACGTTGGCAATATTAACCTTTAATAAAAGTATTAGAAGTAACGTATTGCAATTATTTAATATCGATTTAAAGGCCGTTGCCCTAGCAACAAAAGTATTTACTGGTTCGACGATAGCAGCCAGAGCAGCAGTAATTGGACTTCAAGCAGCAATGTCTGTAGGGTTGTCGCTTGCGCTTGTTGGGATCACCTCTTTAATTTCCCATTTAATTCAAAAACAGCAAGAGCAAAAACAATTACAAAAAGAACTCGAAGAACAAAACAAAACAATTACTAATTCTTGGATTAATCATAAGGAAAATGTCGAAGAATTAATTAATAAATATGAAGAACTTCAGAAGTCTACAAGTAATGGGACGATTTTTTCTGATTTGGAACAAGAACAGGAATATCGAGATGTAATAGAAAAATTGTCTGAATTAATGCCAAATCTTGTTGATTCCATTGATGACAAAGGCAATAAACATCTTAAGAATGCTGAGGCAATAAAAGAAGAATTAAAATATGCTCAAATGTTGGCAGAAAACGATCAGCAGCAACGAATTCTTGATGCGGAAAAGAATTTCAAGGGCGATATTAATAATATTAAAGAATATAAAAAAGAAGTTACTAAAATACAGAGAGAAATAGACTTAGGCGGAGAGTACGTTGGAGACAACGACTTTATAGAGTATTCAGAATCTCAATTGAATGCATTGAATAGAAGACTCATAGTCGCTCAACAACAAGTGGCAACTTATACCAATATCATGAGAGACAACTTAAATAGTTTAACAAGAACAATTCTTGAGAAAAATAAAGTCGAACTTTCTGACACAACTTCTAAACAACTGGATGAAATCACAAAATCATTAGATGTTAACGCATTAGATCCTAAAGAACTTAATGCAAAATCATATGAAGTTGCAAATTTAGTTACTAAACTTAATAGTTTATCAACCATACAGAGTCCAGAAGGATTGAAGGAAGCAAAAGATGATATTTATAAGTTAGCTGAAGCTTCTGGAATTACAAAGAATGCAATTGATTTACTTATTAATGGCTTTGTTACAGCGTCTCAATCAGCATCCAACTTCTTTAAAGATTCAATGGGCTATGATTATAATACAGCTACAAATATTTATAATTTAGCGGAAGCAACCAATACTCTTGGAGAAGCATTCGAAACTGCAAAAGATGATATATCACCACTTAATCAGTTATTAGTTGACTTAGATAAAGGGCAATCTCAGTCTGCCAGCTCAATGTCTGATCTTATTAAAAAGTATCCTGAGTTAAGCAAACATTTAAAACGCACAAAAGATGGATATACCTTTGAAAAGGAAGCAGTAGAGAAACTTAGAGATAGTAAAATTCAGTTATTCAATATTAGCATCAAAAAAGAAAAAGAGCGCGCAACAGATCAGTTAAACAATTCAATTAAGAATCTAAATAGTTACGGTTTAGAGTTAAAAGCAATAAATAGTTTAGCTGACGCAAAAGAACGATTAAATGAAATCGACAACGAAAAGAAGAAAGCCGAGAATGAACTAGTCTTAAATCAGATATTTGATTCAGTTGCTTTTGCTGGAATGGGTAAATATAAAGATCAAGTACTTGAAACTGGATCAGTATTCGCCCAAAAGTCTAAAGAAAAAGTGACTGCGATTGAAAAGGAAAATAGTGTATTTAAAGAGAATATTTCTTATTTTGAACAACTAGAAAAGCTTGCAGAAAGCTACCTTCTTGGAGCTAATGACAGTACTTTAGGCACTTCATTAGAGAAAGATAAAAAAGCAGCAAAAGAAACAACTGAAGAATTGTCAAAACTTCAAAAACAAATAAATGCAGTAGATGCTGCAATCAATAAGATTCAAAACAAATATGATAGATATTCTAAATCGTCACAAAAATACAGGGATGCTCTCATTGAAGAGAACAAGCTGCTCGAACAAAAGAAAAATCTTTTAAAACAAGGACAAGAAAACCCACTTCTATTATTACCTGTAAAATCGAACAGCTCAACAGCGGACTATTCGGATAATGACTCAAGCTCTATAAGAACAATGCTGTCAAATGCCCAAAGTCTTCAAGGTAACTTTACATACAAACAAGTTCCTGGAAAATTTAAAGGAACATACGAAGAATTTGTTAAGGGAGCGGTCTCTGACTGTTCTCAGTTTGTTCAAGAAATGTTTGATGAGTTTCTAGATATACAACTACCCAGAACTGCTGCCGAACAAGCTAAAAAAGGAGTTAAAGTTAAAAAAGAAGATCTTCAGGCTGGAGATCTAGTATTTTTTAATACAACAGGTAAAGACAACTCCCATGTTGGTGTCTATATGGGAGATGGTAAGTTTATTCAAATGGGCAATAAAGGATTAAGTACTCAAAACATAAATAGTGAGTATTGGTCCGATAAATATCAAGGAGCTAGACGTGTAGCGACATCGGCTTCTGCAGTACCAACTAAGCAAAAAGGTTATACAAGCAAAGAATTAGAGGAAGCTAAAAATAAAGCGGAAAAAGATGAAGTTGCTGCTGATAACGAACAATATGAAAACAGATTAAAAATTCTTGATAGCTTTATTGCAGAATATGAAATTAAACTTGCTAAACAAGATGGGATTTTAAAGAAATCTCAATTGAGTCAATCCAACTATGTTGAAGGTTCGAAAAAATGGAGAGACGAAGAGAATAAGCAAATAGATGTTCTGATGAGTAAACGACAGATATTGCATCAACAAGCCGAAACAATACGTAACTTTTTGAAACAGAAAGGTATTGAATCAGATGAATATGATGCAGCATTAAGACAATTAGGTGAAGCTTTTGATGAGCTAACAAGAGAGGTAAATGATAAAAGGTTCTCTGTTGTCATAAGTGAATTGACTGAATTTAAGGATAAAATTTCAGATGTTGGATATGAACTAGAGTTATCAAAGGCTATTATGTCTCAATATAGTGAAGGATCTACCGAATATACAAAAGAATTACAGAATCAAATAAATCTAACTAAAAGACAAGTAGATATAAATAAAGAAGCAATCAAATATCTTGAAAAGCAACTGAGTAGCGAACAGTTGTCGGCCGCCTCTAAAGCAGGATTAACAAAAGAACTTAGGGAATTAGTACTGGCTAATTATAATTATACTCAATCAATTAAAGAACTCAATGATACATATGCCGATGACATCATTGACAACTATAAGAAGATGATCGAGAAGCAAAGAGATTTAGAGCTTGATGCAATCGAAGATCGTCTCGATGCCGAGAATAAACGTCATGATGCATACATGAAGAATTTAGATGACGAATACAGCAAATTTGAAGAGGTTATTAACGCACAACTCAAACTAATGGATCGTCAAAATGAGTCAGATGATTACGATTCTGAACTTAATAAGAAACTTACCGAACGCCAAAAGATTTTGGATGAAATCAATGTTTTATCAAGAGACGATTCAATCGAAGGTAAAGCTAGAAAGAAAGAATATGAAGACCAACTAGCCGTTAAGGACGAGGAAATTGCTAAGTTTAGACTTGACCGTGAGCGTGAACTTAGAAAACAAAATCTTACTGATCAATTGGACGATAAGAAGAAGCAAACTGACAATCTTAAAGACATTGAAGATGAACACCATGACAGCATTGTTGATAATCTGGAAGATGAAAAGAAGAAGACTGAACAAAAGTATAGAGACATTCTTGAGAATGAAAAATCATTCTATGAAATGAAACAGAAATTGCTCAGCGATGATAAGATAGTTGTTGATGGTGTATTAACAGAGTTAAAGGATAAGTATGGAATGTTCTTCGAGTTCTTAAAGAACCAAGCGTTCGAGACATCTCAAGCATTTGAAAATATGAACTACTCTTTTCAACAAGACTTTGATAAGGTTAATAATTTCCCAAGTTCATCCTCGGATAGTTCAAGCGGTTCATCCTCTAACAGTAGTAACAACCAACAATCTAACAGTAAAGATACTCCTGAAGCAAGACAGGCTTGGAGCACATATCTTAATAATAAAAAACAAGCTGAAGATATCAGAAAGCAGATGGAAGGATTAAAGAAAGAGTCATCTCAATATAAAAATCTAGACAATCAGTTTAGCAATCTTAAATCTCAAAATGATTCCTTGAGAAGCAGGTATCCTTTCTTCCCTGACAAAAACTATTCATCATTAGTCAATTTCAATCCTTTCACTGCTGAAACAGGTGGCTTGACTCCTGCATGGGGCGGCGGTGGAAAGTTCTTGCTTGCTCACGAGAAAGAACTTGTACTAAACAAGATGGATACAGCCAACATTCTGTCCGTAGTAGATATGACTCGTGGATTAGTGAATAAATTAAAGTCTCTTGCCACATCATTTACTCCCCCTCCTGCTGTTGCTGGTGCTGGAGTGAGCACAGGCGAATCATGGAACATTAGAATAGATAAATTAGTTGCAGACGAGTCTGGAGTAGATACATTCTTCAGAAGGATTCAAAGCGAAAAGAAAAAAAGAGGATATTAAATTTATTGGTGGGGATTTATTCTCCACCTTTCTTATTGTGAGGTGAATAAATGCCTATTGCAGATAGTCTATATTTTGTTTATGACGGCATCAGAAGTGATGAAATGGGAATTATCAATGTTAATCTCCAATCTGGATTGCAGGAAGAAATATACATACCAGAACAGAGCATAAAAGAGTTTTCTATTCGTGGGAATGATACACCATATTTTGTTGAGACAGAAAGAAAGCCATTTACCATTCCCTTAAACTTTGCATTTACTGAATCATTTGACGATGAGCGATTAAGAGAAGTTGCTAACTGGCTTGGGAATCAACCATACTATAAGCCGCTCTATTTCTCCGATAATATTGAGAAATGGTATTACACGCTATACACCGGTGAGATGAGATTACTTCACAACTGTTTGAGTGAAGGCTACGTTTCTCTTCAAATGAGAAATATCAGTCCATATTCATATTCCCCTATTTATGCTCCTGATGAATATGACCTATCGTCTAACACTACCTCAGGAACTGAAATACAAATTGAGAATCTGGGCAATTTGAATTGTAAACCAAAGATTTTTATTGAGAAGATTGGCGCAGGAGAAATATCTATTATTAATCAATCAGATAGTGGGAACGAGTTCAAAATAACAAATCTAGTTGATAAAGAAAAAGTAATCATTGATTGTAACAAGGAAGATATTGTTTCAGATATTCCACTAACATATCACTTTGATCATAAGTACGGTAAATACCCGAGATTCGTATATGGTATGAATTATCTAAAAATCTACGGGAAATGCAAAATTAGATTTATGTATCAATTCACTAACAACTTCTAGGGAGGTGAAAAATTGATCGATATAGATGAAATCATGAGTTTAGAATTAACTAAACCTGAAATATATTTATGCAGACCAAACTTAAAACGCACAACAATCGCACATCTAAAAGAAGTTGATAACCTTAGGCAGAAATTGAGTAAGGGAAATATTAATGATCTATCCTTTACCCTTCCCTTATTTGTTGATGACTATGGAGAGTTAATAAAGAATAAGCATGTTGATATGATTAAGGAACGATTGTTGATTCGATTTGAAAAAGGCAATTATAAAGAATATTACATTATAGATAAGATTCCTAAAGTATCTAATGATGCGGATTCAGTAAGTGTTCAATGCTTCAGTCTTGGATATGAGTTAGCAACTAAAGATATTAGGGATTATGAAGTTACATCTTACACTCTATCCCAAATTGCCCACGATATGCTCAAAGAGAGTATTTGGACTGTTGGATATGTAGACCCTATGTTTGATCTCAAGTATCGTTCCTTTGATTTTAGTGGAACAGTGTTAGATTCGATATTTAAAATTGCCACTACATTCCAGGCACTTCCTATATGGGATACAATTAATCGTACTATTAGCTTTTATAATCCCGATACATATGGAATGAATAAAGGGTTTAAAACTAGCCAAGGAAAGTTAATGGAAGGTTTGGATTACGAGTTAAACTTAGATGAATTCTGCACACGACTCAAAGTTTTCGGAAAAGATGGAATGTCGTTTCAATCTGTAAATCCACTTGGCTCAAATTTCATACAAGATTTCTCTTATTTCATGTATCCATTTGAGCAAGATAACTCTGGCAAAGTATTAAAACATAGTCCTTATATGGAAGACGATTTGTGTAAAGCAATTATTAAATACAGTGCATTAGTAAATAGTAAAGAAACAGATTATAGTGCATTGTTGAATCAAAAGAAATCAAAGGAAGAAATCTTAACAACTAAGAACAATGAACTTGCCAGTCTAAAAACAGAACTAGCCATAATCGAAGATAATCTCGCAACTGCTAATGCCACAGGACAACCAACGAGTTCATTAATCACACAGAAAAATAATAAGACAACTCAGATCAACAATAAACAAGGTGAAGTAAACTCAGTCGCTGCAGAAATTGTGGTCATTGATAACAACATTGCGAACTTGAACAATTTACTCAAAATTGAAAATAATTTTACTTCCGATCAACTTAAAGAATTGAACCAATTCATTATTGTCAAGGAAATCACCGAAGATAATATATCTGACCCAAAAGAGCTTTATGAATATGCAAAAAAAGAGTTCGATAAATTACGCGAACCAAAGATTGTTGCCAAGGTTTCACTAGTCAACTTTTATGAAATTTTAAGCGAACAGCATAATGTAGGTAAGCTTGATATAGGTGACGTTATTGAAGTTGAACATGAGTGCTTAGACATACATATAAAAGCAAATGTTACGGAAATAGAGTTTAATTATAAAGAAGCTACTATTGACGTTGTTGTGTCCAATGTGCAGGAGCTCTTGACTGACGAAGATCGATTCATGAAGGATCATCTCAAATCTGTGAGCACTTCTAACGCTGTTGATATGAGTAAGTATAAATGGAATGATGCTAAAGCGACTGTTGATGATGTAACTACATTATTAAATAATACGTGGGATGCAGTTAAGAGGGATATTGTGGCTGGGGTCAATGAATCCGTAGAAATATCTCGTCGAGGAATTATCATTAGAGATCCTAATGAACCAAGTAAGATTATTATTATTCAACATGGACAAATTGCTCTATCATTAGATAATGGTAATAACTGGCAGGTGGCAATTAAGCCCGAAGGTGTATTTGCAGAACGATTGATTGGAAGACTTATTCTTGGTAATAAGCTAATAATCTCTGATGATGATGGGACATTTCAAATCGAAGGTAACTTGCTTACGATTAAAGATAAAAATGGGAATGTAAGATTGCGACTTGGAGAATACACTAAAGGGAAATATGGTCTTCAGATTATTGGTGCGAGCGGGCAGGTTGTTTTAGATGAGTCTGGGATTATTCAAACTGATACACTTCAAGAAGCAGACAATGTAGATTCAACTCATCCATTGAAATTGAAGTTTTATATTGATGACAGCGTAATGAGGATTGATAAAGTAAAATTGAGTTTTAGTTTGGAGAGGTTTAGAGCCTACAGTAAGAGCATTGCATCGGGTGGAGAAAGTACGGCTACATCTTCTTCAGGTGGTGGAGTGTCCACAAGCACACAAAGCGGAGGATATAAATCAACCAGCACATCAAGCGGCGGTTATTACAGTGACACTACAGGATCGGAATATTGGAATTCTGGAAATACTCACAATCATGGAATCTCAGCGAATACAAGACTTGCAACTCACCCCGTGTCTAGTGGTGGATGGGTGGAATGGGTTCCTTCTGGACAGCACTATCATTCATTTTCTGTACCAAGTCATACTCATGATTTTGTAATACCCGATCATACTCACCAGTTCTATGTTCCAGAGCATTCGCATTATGTTTCCATTCCATCTCATACTCATGACATTCAGTATGGAATCTATGAAAGCACATATGCAACAGGCATCAGAGTTTCAGTTGATGGAGTAATTAGAGGTAGCCAATATTATGCGGATACAAATATTGATTTGACACAATGGATCACGACTCCGGGTTGGCATACCATTGAATTATCATCGACTCAGTTAGGGCGTATCAATGCAAGTTTATATATAAGGAGTTTTGTTGGATCATAATTATAGAGAGGTGTATTCACCTCTCTATAACTGACTAATAATTTGACCATTTTCCAATTGGTGCTTTAAAATATTTCGAATCTGATACAGGCGTATATGTGACTTCAAATACTGTTATATCATTTGGATATTCGATGTACGCATATCCTTTAGCACTTTCTCCTGAACTTAAAACACCGAACTTGTCTAAGACATAACTTACACCAGTATTATTTACTATAGATTCACTATTGGCATCATTGAGTTTAAACTGAAATTTTCCAGTTGACCGTATTTCAGAGTGTGAGTTGTTAGTAATAGAATAATAAACTTTAAATCCCTTTTGTGAAATCACTCCATCAACAACTTCACCATTAGGCATATATTCTACTTTATCAATAGATATAGTGATTCCGTCCTTAGCGACAGATTCTCCTAACTTTACAGTTTGAATATTCGGTTCCTCAGCTTTCGAATTACCAGGATTAGATGCCTGTGGCGTTTTAACTTCAGGAGCCATCGATAAATTAGTATCCTCAATAATAATCGAATCACTCTGCTTATCATATTTAACATTTATATCTAGTACTCTACCTATCTCCCCAATCGGCAAATAATTCAAATTGTTATAGTTGATCGGTTGAGCACTTAGTTTTACCTTTTCGCCATTGACAACCACATTAATAGTAGTATTGATTTTGGCTGTAATTGATTTTACTGTGGACGCAAGTGCTGGAGTTGCTGTCGATATACAAATACCTATTGCAACACCAAAAAGTGTATACAGTAGCTTTTTCATGAACTTCACTTCCTTTTGTTTTTTATATGTACATATATAGTATACACCAAGTATTTACTCCTGACAATAAAGTAAATATAATAAGATGTTTTAACCGGAGGTATCTCATGTCATCATTTGATTATAAGAAAAGCACAATAACTCGCTACCGCAGTGGGAATAGCGACGACCCATACATTGACATCACAGAGCAAAAAAAGATTATAAACGGGCAGATACTTTTAAATGAAATCCCCGTTTTATCAAATAAGGTTAGAATTACAGATTATTTCGAAGTTCCCAATAGTAACACCAAAGAGTTAAGTAGCAATGAATACAGAGTAGATTACATCGAGGGGATTGTTAAATTCAATCCATCAGAAGAAGGAAAAGAAGTAGTTGCAATCTACAAAGGTAAGGGTAATCATTATATCTCCATTTCACGCGTCTGGACAAAAGAGGAGAATGGGGAAGTTGTAGAAACTCTCGGGGATATCATTGAAACAGGCAATGAAGCAATTGGTAATATTCAAACACTAGCTCAGTTGATGACTGAAACTGAAAACGCAAAGAATGAAACAATCATTGCAACCAATAATGCGAACCAAGCAGCAAATTCAGTATATTCATCTATCAACGAAGCCAATGAAGTAATTGAAGATGTATTAAACACAAATATATTAATTGAAGACGCTGAACGATCTCGTATCAACGCAGAGAACGAGCGTATTAATAATGAATTAATAAGAAAAGAAAATGAGACAAATAGGTTAAATAATGAATCATCTCGAATTGAGTCAGAAAACAATAGAGAGACTAATGAGTTAGATCGAATTAGTAACGAGGAATTTAGAAAACAACAAGAAATTCAACGAGAAACAAATATAAATAATATCGTTACTGAAGCATCGCAATCAATAGATGATGTTCAATCAGTAATTAATAATACTAAAGGATTTGGAAACTATGAATCATCTAAAATTTACAAAAAGAATAATATTATCTCTTATAATGGGTCATCATACCTTGCATTAGAAGACAATCTGTATGGAATTCTTCCAACTGATTCATCAAAGTGGCAATTAATTGCTCAACGTGGAGTGGATGGTAATGGCAGCGTAATTAGCGTAAATAGTATTTCTCCAAATCCAGACGGAAACATAGTTTTGTTGCCTGAAAATTTGGGTGCAGAAACTGCAAATAAAAAAGGTCTGGCAAATGGATATGCTGGTTTAAATCAAGATGGAGTTGTTCCTTATGACCAGTTGCCATTAGATATTGAAACTAAAGAAGGATCACAATTAAAAGCAGAAACAGCAGAAATCAATGCAAAAAACTATTTTAGTACTTTTATAGAGGATCGCCTAGACACCGCCGATTCTGATCCAGTTACTCTACAACCTGGTCTACAAGTAGTTAACTCGGCAAAGGATACACGTTTTAAGCTCGATGTAATTAAGGGTAAGACGGAGATTAATGGGCAGGGTCGGGTAGGGATAATCGGTGTGGAGAATCCGTATGTTATCGCTACGTCAGGCAATCCGTTACCGCCGTTTTATGAGTGGGGAGTTCCAGAAGGATCGCCAAAAATAAAAAATCCTTATAGTGTTGAGGTGTCGAATGTTAATAAGATAGAGATTGCCTTACCCGTTATTGGTGGTCAAACTTATAACCTCTCAGTAAAATCAAGTGCTGTAAGTGGCAGATTATTTGTTCGGTACAACACTGAAACTGTAATAGATATAACAGGAAGTGCTGGCGAATTGAAAGGTACGTTTATTGCACCACAAGGCGCTAAAGAGGTAGCTGTTCGCTTGTTAGGTACGTCAACGGATTCTGTAATAATGTCTGATATTATGGTGTATGTTGGAATCGAAGTGAAACCATTCAAGCCACAGCGCAAATCTATGCTTGCATTTCAAGCAGAACTCCATGCTAACCCAACTGACGGCAGCGATCCAGATGTATTGTTTGAGCATGGTGGTCAATATAACAAGTTGGCAAAGTGGAAAAAGGTTGTGTTAGATGGGTCGCTCAAATATGGATATTTCGGTAGCGTCGGCAATGCTAAAGTTGTATACGTAGATTCATTACCAGCAGCAATCCCATCGACACCCCAAGGAGTGCTGACAAAATATAACGGGGCACAGTTAATTAACAACCTTGAAGGTGTTGCTGGTTGGCCTGGCGCTGATGTATGGCAGATGGGGGCGAGCGGTTATAACGTTTTATATTTATCTATCTCTAACGCAGATAGTGGATGGGGGCCTAACTACACGCCAACACAGGACGAGATTAAGGCGTACTTTAGTGGTTGGCGTATGTTTCTGTTGGGTCAGTGGACAAATATTCCTTATGACGGTACCGGAACTAAAGCGTGGGTAAGAATAACAGATACACCCGGAGGGGCGCCAGAACATGGATACCAAACGACAGTTCCAAATTACTCTTATATAGGATTTAATCCCTACAACCTTCTATACCGCTTTTCAAAAGAAATCGTAGAACCAGTCGTATTCGAAGGCTGTCTGACACTGACCGAAGGAGATAACACAGTTGAAGTCGGCACGGGGATTGTTCTTAGAGAACGGGCCAATCCAAACTCATACAGTAGTGTATCGAATATTAACGATCAAGCATCTAAGTTATCAAAACCAACTAATAGTATCTTACGAGTGTATCGAGACTCTGATCCTGACTTTAGATGGTCTTTATTAACTAATAGCTCGGGTTATGGTGGTGCTGTTGCACAATTAACAGACTTATATGACCAATCCGCAGCCTACTCCGTCACATACATCAAACTCGATAAATCACCTATCACTCCAGTCACTGGCGCGCTGTCCGCCAACGAAAAAGCTCAGATCAGCGACTTAACAGCAGGCGTTGCCGAAGCGTTACAGCGTGTGTCCGTTGTTGAACAGAAGAAAGCGGAGAAGGATGCGCCGGGGTGGATTGCACCTACCCTGCTTAATGGATGGGCAAATATTGTTGGTTCAAATACACCTGCAGGTTACTTTAGGGATACAATGGGATTTGTACATCTTAGGGGTTCGATTACTGGTGGTATTTCCACTCCTTGGACAGTTATATTCAAGCTACCTACTGGGTATCGGCCCAAATATAATAATATGATCCCTACTTACACAAATGACTCTTCTGGTACTCAGGTGTTAGGCTCTTTATCTATAAACAATTCAGGAGATGTTCAGATTTACATTGGAGCCGTTGGCAATTTCTCATTAGACGGTATTACATTCTTAGCCGAACAATAAAGGAGTGATTAACTTGAAAGCAGTACCTAAGGTAAATACAGAAGGCCTCTATATAGAAGATACCATTGTGGACGATGCCTTTTCAGGTGTCGTCCCTTTTTATGCACCACTTCCGGAGCCGGCACTGTTGGAACATGGTCAAGAATCTCCATCGGAGCAGGATGGTGAGGATGAAGAATTAGAAAGAGAGATCGCTGGGTACATTGTCGGGTTACCAGTACCTCAGGGATTATTCATGCCACGATTTGACCTAGTTGCATGGGAAGATCGAGAAGAAGGCGACACATCTGATCAATCTTATTGGGTTGAAGGCTTAACAGCGGAAGAGATCGAGGAACTGACAACGTCGCAACCTCAGGAACCTACGGAGATTGAGATACTTACAACCCAGATGGAAGAAGTTATTATCCAAAATAATAAACAACAGGAGTTCATCGACAGCGCAGAATCAGAGATAAATCACGTCAAATTTGTTAGTTATGAGCAACAACAGACAATTAGCACATTAGGATCAGAACAGATCAAAAATGACCTTTCTACTCTCGATCTTAAACGGCAAAACAGTGTGATCGGCGCAGAACTTGTTAAGAAAGATATCTCAATCCTCGATCTATATATGCAAAACCAAGTTCTTGGACAGATGTTGGCAGCTTTAGAATTAAAAATGTTAGTCAAAGAAGGTGAATCAAATGTTTAATAGCGATTTTGAACGTCTTTCTTATTATTACGAAAAAAAATGGGTATCCGATGTCCAATTAAGGCTTTATGTTCAGTTTGGTGTTATTTCAGCAGCAGAGTTTAAGGTTATCACAGGTAAAGACTATAAAGCGTAAATAATATATAGTTCTTAGTTCTTTATAAAAGAGACATTTCATCAAGAATTACACACTAAAAAAGCCTTTATTTATAAGGGTTTATAAATGATACATTTTAACAGAGGGCTCTTAATGGAGTCCTCTTTATTATTTTAGGGATGTGAATCAATGTGAAAGAAGAACTGTACGACATCTTACTGGGAGTATATGAATACGTGGGGAAAGTGGTTGATTATGTGAAACCTACTTTAGCATTTTTGTTTTCCGTTATCTCATATATCTTGTTCCCAGATGATGCATATATTGCACCTACTATTGGTTTGGTAGGGTTGTTAATTTTAGATGTAGCAACAAAATATTATGCAATAGCTAAACAAAATGGCGGATTCAGAAAAGCAGTAAGAACAAGAAAAATTTCTTCAGATTCAATGTGGAGAGGAACAAAAAAGAAACTTGTCAGTATTCTGGTTGTAATGATCTGTTGTGGTCTTTTAATAAGATTTACAGAATTCTTTCCTATTATTGCCGTTTTAATGACAACAGTATGTTACTCCTTTATGGGTTGGAGAGAACTACAATCTGTTGCAGAAAACATGATTGATGCAGGGCATGATGATTTGAGGTGGTTCTTGAATTTAATTAAAAAAAAGAAGAAGGATTTTCTTGACGATCAAGGTGTTGGTGATATTGAATCCAACGATGAAAATGAATCCAATACCATTTAAATCTAATCTTTGGAATGGAGTTAATGAGGATGAAGAATAGATTTAAATGACATTTTAAGAGTTAATCAAGTGATGTCTATAGTCAATATTTTGTTGGGTATATTTCATAGATCCGTTGTATATGCTATGTGTTACATGATACAACGTTCTTGCACAAAAATAGAATTATTTTGTTTACAAGAACATTGCTCTGATGGACATAACTATTACCAAGTGATTACTTGGAGGTGAGTGTCATGAGTAAGAAGGAGTTAAAAAAATGGGTATGGTGTTAAAGAGATATTCTACCCTACGTCCTGTTACCTTAACAAAAATTTCGGGAACCGGATCGAATACTAACATTAGTGAAATTGAAAAATGTTTAGATTTAGATATGATTGAGCCCATAAAGATTACATCGGCTGACTCAAAAGATATGGAAAATGACATGGATTATTTTAAAGGTTGGTATGAAGATGAACTCAGAGAATTCTTCGAGGAGCAATAGAGAGAAGATTGCTCCTCTGACTGAGGCAAGAAAAAATGCTAAATGTAATTAAAGTTACTCCAAATCGGGGTAGCTTTTTTAATTTGTCTAAATGTTTTTAAGAAAGGAGAAAATTAGATGTCATTTAAGATAAAATATGAAATAACAAAAAAGTATTTAACATCAGGAACTAAGCGTAGACCAGGAACTAAAATGCCTAGTGTAAAATTTATAGTTGCCCATGACACAGGAAATCCAAATTCTACCGCACTCAATAACGTGAATTATTACGAGAATAGTAAGAATGAAATTTCTGCCTCTGCTCATTTATTCGTTGATGATAATGCTATTTATGAATGCGTTCCTGCTTTAACTGGTACGCCAGAGAAGGCATGGCACGTCATATACAATAAGACGAAAGATAATGAATTGTATGGTGCTGATTCTAATGACGCAGCTATTGGAGTTGAATATTGTTACGGAAGTAAGATTAACTCCAATGAAGCATATAAACGTTATGTATGGGTGATGGCTTATATTTGCTATAAGTTTAATCTTAATCCAAAGACAGATATAACTGCGCACTTTATCCTAGATCCTGGACGTAAATCTGATCCAAAAAGTGGATTAGCGGCCAGTGGTCGTACATACGAACAACTTTTGAAGGATATTGTATCTGAATATGAGGATTGCACAAAGACAAAACAGGAGGAAAATGAACCAATGACTGCTGATGAAAAGAAACAATTTGAGGAATTGAAGAAACAGGTCGAATCGATTACTAAGAAAATGAATATGGACATTCCTACTTATGCTAAGGCATCCGTTGATAAATTAACAAAGTTGAAAGACAAAAATGGTAAACCGGTTGTTGATACGCCTAACGGTCGAAGCGCAGACTTCTATTCGCTGGTAACAGTATTAGATCGTGCTGGATTGTTTGATAAGAAATAAATAAGGAGCGATACATATGAACGAATTAATTGCTATCTTAATTGCGATTGTTGGGGTAATTGGTCTTGGGGTATTGATTGGTTATCTCAAAAGCGTAAAAGTAATCAAAGATGACTTTTCTAAAGACATGTCTAATGCGGTGAATATTGCTAAGTTATTTCTCGAAGTGTTGCCACTTGATGAAAAAATTAAAGACAAGACTGTGTTCATATTTGATTTAGTTGATGACATTACTGAATATGTCCACTATCTCGAATTGGATGACACAGACAAAGAAAAGTTGGCATATGAAACTGTCGTTGAAATCCTCAGTAAGTATGGCATAGTCCCTACGGATGCTCAAAAACAACTTATGGTTTTAGCTATCAACACTAGTCTAAATTGGTTTAAAGATAAAGAAAAAGCGTCATCCTAGAAAAAAAGTTAAAAAATACATAGAATCCTTGTAATATCAGTATCTCAGCCTCTCTCAACTATCCTTCATGTCCGCTTAGCGAAATTTTCAATGTGTCATACTAAGTGAAAAAACGGAACTTGATTGAGGCTTTGTTTTAAAATTTAATATTGTTGTCAGAAATAAAACTCTTAGTTCCATCAGTATATAGTATTTCAATTGTCTTATAATTTGGATTTATTTTAATTTGAGACACGTATGACTGAACTTGATCAAGACTTATAGGTATCTCCTCTTTAGTTTTAGTTTTCTTATTAGATAAAGCATATCCTTTCTTCAACATTTGGATCTCGATGTGCTTATGTGATAAAAAAACTAGCTTCCCCTCCTCGACAATATGTCTGGTACAATTACGATAGTTAGTGTAATTTGAACAAACATATTTCTTCTTGCCACGTTCTGTAATCCCCTTGTAGTTTCCGTTGCAACCCAAGCAAACAATCTTCTTTGAAAACAAATACACAGCTATTTCCCCTATCATTTCATCTTATCCTATATTATAATTTGAGTCTTGATAAAATGACAATTTCATTAAAAAATAGTGCTCAAAAAAGCCTTATTTTATAAGGGTTTTTGAAAAGTGAAAAATTGAGTTTTGAGAAAAAATAGAGAAAATGCACTGCAAAACCAGCAATAATGAGAAAAATCATGATTAACAAGATTAATTACCCTTTAATAGATGTGTCATGTGAGACATATATAATAAGGTAATATAGTACACAAAAAAAAGATGAAAGGATTATTCCTCTCATCTTATGAGTTGGCTATATAATCTTTTGAGTGTGCTTCTTCCCACGTCATAGTCTCAGCCAATCTTTCCTCTTCTTCGATCTCCTTCTTAAATTCTGCATTGTTCTCCAAAATGCTCATTTGATTATCATCCAGTAATTTCCAATCAATATGCTTATCAGTTATTCCCTCTTCATTAGTCGAAATAGTAATCTTATCTATAAATTTTCTGATTATAATATTACTTAAATTATCCAAGTCCAGACTCTTTAACTCTTGAAGGTACGATCTATATTGAATTTTTAGTTCATCTATTTCTTTATTAATACTCTCAAATCTTGTGATTTCACTAGTTAGTTTTTGTTTTTCGGCAATAATAGCATTATTCCGTTCTTCAAATTCCTCATCACTAATAATCCCTTTAGTCAGAATTCTGAAATTAGTTTCTTTTTCTTGTTCAAGCTCTATTAATCTTTGTCTGTGAGATTTTGAAAGAGACTCGAAGTCTATAGATTGGTATCTATTTTCAATAAGTTTTTCAAAAAAGTAATCATCAACTGATGATGAATTCATCCTCTCTCTAAATTCTTCACGCACCCAATCCAACAACTCTTCTTCTCGCTGCAAATTTCGATATCTACAAATTTCTTTTCCATATGATTCATGATTCCTACAATAGTAGTAATGATGTGTTTGGCGAGTCGTCTTTTGAACTTTTTTACGAAAACTCCCGTTACAATTTCCACATTTTATAAGGTTACTAAATAGATGTGCTGTGGAAAATCTAGAATCAACGCCCTTCAACATATTCTTTACTTTTGGTCGTGATTCACGTTCTATTTGTGCAAGTTTATAGGTTTCATCTGAAATTATTCTAAGTGATTCATCGTCAATCTTTATTTGCTTCTCTTCAGGAATTTTTTCTATCAATCCCATATTGATGTTTGATTTTCTTGTTCTGTGTAAGGTTGTGTGTCCAGTGTATATACTATTCATTATTATTCCATGAACATGGCTACCTGTCCAAATTCCACCACGCTTACTAGGTATTCCTCTGTCGACCTCCAAATGCTTAGCAATTTTGTTAAAGCCCCATCCGCTTAAGTATAACTCAAATATTTCAACTACTATCTCACTTTCTTTTGGGTTGATTACCAATCTACCCTTCATAAATCTATCTAATTTCGGGTCTGTCCCCATCTTATAAATATCATATCCATAAGGTTCTCTTCCTGCCCAAACACCCTTTTTTGCTGCTTCTTTTTTAGCCCACTGTACGCTATCACTTTTTGATCTTGATTCCTCTTCTGCTAGAGTAGCAAATAGTTGAATTCTAATTTTATCTGGACCATTCAGGGAGTAGGCTTTTATATCCTCAAACCAAACTCCAACACCATAAGTTTCTAATTCATCTATTGTAATAAGCATATCTTTAACGTTTCTACCAAATCTACTTACTGACTTTGTTAAAATAGTTTTGAATAAACCTTTTTTTGCATCGCTTATCATTTGCTGATAAGCTCTACGATATTTTTTAGATTTTGCACCAGAAAAACCTTCATCAATGTAACCCTGTCTTGGCTCATCTTCCTGATTTCTCTTGCAGAATATTCCGCTATCAGCAATAATCATCTTATGTTCTTTGGCATATGCTTTTAATCCATTTGTTTGCGTTTCTATTGAATTGGCCTGCTCATCTTTATCTGAAGAAACGCGGCAATAATACGTACACAATTTTGAAACATCGATATGCAAAACGATGTCGATAACCTCCTTAAATTGATAAGTTGATCTTTATAATAAGGTAATTATAACTCAAGAAACAAATAAAGCATAGATATGATCCATGCTTTATTTCTGTATTTATTTTATTATAACTTATATGTATTAATTGCCTCCGTAATAAAATCTCCTATGTGATAGTGCCACTTAACCTTCTTCTTAAACCCTTTAATTTCAATCCCTATCTCTTCACAAATCCCTAACGGAATGCTACTCTTATTAACTTTATTTTTATATTCACTTTCCTTACCGTTTTGAGCAATATCTTTGTATTTCACGAAATCGTTTATATGTATAAAGAATACCCTATTCTTAGGTTCACGAAAATTAATGATGAATCCAGAGACAACTCCCTTGTGTTTGGCTGCTTCAAGCAGTTTATCAATCTGATGTTGCTTGATTATCTTCTCATCAAAACTGACTGACTTTTGCTTTGTTGATTTCAGTTCTAGTGTGAACAGATGAGATCGCGCAAACATGAGGCAATCATAGTCATTTTTTGTGACACGAATTTTAGCCCTAAATTCAGCAGGGATAAATGCGTCCTTGATTCTTACAAAGAACACCTTTTCTGCGCCTTCTAGCGTTGATTTTTGAAAGTCTTCTTCGAATAGTTTACCTTCTGATTTACTCATAGCAAACTCTCCATCGTTTTAATCCGTTCATCTAGTTTCTTTGTTTCATACTCAACCAATTCTTTATACTTTTTTCCTCTTATGTATCCACGTTTATGGAATTCTTCAATTTCTTTCAGCATGTATATTTTTAATTCTTTGACTAGTTCAATATTGTGGTTCACTAAATTCATTCAGTATCCTCCAGTTCATATATTCTTGCGTTTGTCGCCTTCTTAATACATTCATAGTCGTCATGTACTGCCAATCCCCATATATCTAAAACTTCACGATTGTATACTTCAAAGAGATAGATTGTCTCACTGCATCCTGCACACGTAGAATAAGTATTGCACTCCCTGTCTTGTGGATCAGGAAATGCCGTTTGATGAAATGGAGTTTGAAATCTATCAAAACTACTCATTTGATTCCTCTTTTTCTTCGAGAAGTTGATATAGGGCTGACTGCATAATTTCTTTATATTCTGCGTTAGTAAGTTTACGCTGAAGTAAATCTTCTACTTTACTTTTAGTTAATTTATTATATTTACTATTAATGTCCATGTAGATTTCCCTTCTCCGTATATTTGATGTAGCCGGTAATCCAACATTCCATTTGATCCGTTGCTTTAAAACCACCACTGCCATCAGGAACCTGTCTATATTTCTTTTTAAACTCAGTGATTTTGATTAAGTCACCCTTATTGATCTGGAGAGATTTATCTTTGGGTTTGAACGTTTTCTTGTCCATTTTAAACATGCGTTCTTCACCTTTTTTAAGTGAGTAGAGAGTGAGTTTCGGACTATACTTTGTGTCTAAATCCGTAACTACACACCAGGCGCTGTCTACATTTGGATATGTAATGTCAGCGTAACCTAACATCTCTCTCATAAACATTACGGCTTCATTTGGTGGTATATCGGGGGTAGAATTTGTTTCCCGTATTTCTTTTTCAAGCTGATTTAGTTCATCAATTCGCTTGATTTTCGTCTTTTCTACATAAGTCTTTTTGTATTGACTCTTGCCGTTAGAGAATTCATTGTAAATGGCAATGAGTAATCCGCTATTTCCATACATTGAGAAGAAGTTTAGGCGAATAAGTATGTCTAACTGTCTTGAATTGACTGATGTTTTTTGTGTAATGTCAACAAGTAAATCAACAAACGAATCATATGTATTTTTGCTTAACTCCAACAATTCTTCTGCGGTTGCTGCGTTCAAATATTTAATCGATTCTAATCCCTTATAAATTGTATTTGTTTTGTTGTCTGGAGTATATTTACCACCTGACTTTCCAAATGAAATAGGCGATACTCTGATATTGAAATGCGGAAGTTCCTTCATTATCTTGCTCGTCATCGTTGTGTCATCCACATATTTATTCAAAACCACAGTATAGTATTGTAGTGGATAGTTAGCTTTGAGATATGCCCCGTACACGCTATCTAGAGCAACGGATAGTGAATGACTAGAATTGAATCCGTATTGAACGGAATCTTCAATAATCTTCCACACTTTATGTGCATTCTCTTCACTGCCTGTCTTCTTGACAAACCCATCAATAAATCTGTCTTGAATTGGTTCTATAATGCCTGGTTTCTTTTTAGCAATAGCCTTTAGTAGTCCGTATGTCTCATCCTCTGGAAACTCCGCAAATACAAGAGCAGACATAATATTTTCTTGGTACAAAACAAAGTTGTCGCTCTCCCTTAAGATATCATCAAACTCCTTAATTTTGTAAGAGAACGGTTCTCTGTTCAAAAAAACTGACTTCATTGAAGCAAATGATGGCCTAATAGCAGCAACCCAGGCAGACAGTTCTCTAATACTCTTTGGTTTATACTGCATTGCTTGAGGTGTGCCTGAGTCTGTCCCCGCCTGGTTGAGCGTGGCGGTCAGTCCATTCTCATATAACTTCCACACTTTTTCATCATTTTCCACTAACTTTGATAATTCTCGAATATCATGAATAGGAATGCCGATCATTTTATATGTATCTGAAATAATCTCCCATACACTCACGGTAAGAAAATCGTTTTTCAAATATTTCCATTGATCAGATGTTCCGCTGTCTATTAAGGCACAGTGATTAATATTCTTCTGGTTGCCTACTCGAATTACCCCTAATTCTTCAGAAACTGGTTCATTTAAGAGAATGAATGCACAAGGATGAGGAGAGACACTATCAATAACATCAATAAACTTCTCTGACTCCTTAATTATCTCTCCCCACTTAGAATCGTTCTTGTATAACTCTAGATTCTTACCAACTTCATTATACTCATCCATATGGAGGTTGATTGCTCTGCAGTAGTTTCTAAATGCCTCGCTCTCCTTCATCTTTCCATAAGCAACCATATAGTAAATATTATCTTCTCCCAATATCTCTTTAGCTGCTTCAATGAAAGGTTCCGGGGATGCAGTATTAAAGTCAATGTCCGGTAAGCTTTTTGTTTCAAGGATTCTTGACTTACTCATGAATCTAGTAGGGTACAGAGTCACTGGAGCATCTAACCGGTCAATCTCAGTGAACCCGAGCAACTTATTCAAATAAAAGCTCGGCCCAGAGCCACGACCTGTTCGAGTAAGAATACCACCCTTTTCTTTTGCCCGTTTAATAATTTCGTAATTAAGTAAAAAGTAATCCTCCATATTTGTACTTTCAACAATATCCATTTCAAATCTCATGCCATCTATGTATTTTGGATAATCACTTCGAGGTATATGTGTCATATCCTTTTTCCACTCTTTTGTGACTATACTTTTCAATTTATCTACTTTTTCTTTGTGAGTTAGTCCAGGATATATTGTTGGCATTTTAATTGAAGACTTATCCATCTTTATGTCCTCAAAGTCATCGAGCAGCAACGTATTTTTTAAAGATGACTCTACTTGTTTGTAATCAAATACTCCTTGTTCAGCATATCTCGTAAAAATTGTGTCGGAGTCAGGATAGTCAAGAATAAATCCATCCTCTTCTTCATAATAAATGTTCTTCCCATTTAGAAATTGCGTCCGATCCTTGTGTTGGTTCTCGTATATATAATGAGAATCACAAGCATGAATCAGGGGGATGTTGTATTTATTATGAAGTTCTAAGATTTTCTTGTTATAGTTTACTTGCATGATGTGGGTATTATCGTGAATTTCCAGAAGAAAATTCTTACCAAAGTGATTCATCAGCGGAACAATAAAATTTTCTTCATAGTCTTCACATTTGCCAATATAACTCATCACACAGGTCGATGTAATAAGTACATCGTCTGGATCAAGACTAAGCAGCAATTCTTTATCTATTCTTGGTTTATAAAAGTAGCCAGTTTTGTTTGACTCAGTGATCAGTTTAGTCATGGCTTTTTTGCCACTATTTGTTCTAGCTAGAATCATAAGATGTGTATTTGTCTTGTCTTTTTCAAAGCGATTATTTACATAATAATATTCGACACCGAAAATCATTTTTAAGCCGTGTTCTTTAGCTAAATCATAACTTTCAAAAACGTTTCCAGCATAACCATGTTCGCACGTAGAGAGAGTTGTATGACCAAGTTCTTTAGCCCTCTTAACATAGTCAATGTTCTTCACGATTACGTCTGGAGTAACAATATTCGAGTAGTGTGTGTGGCGATGGTAGTTATTATATCTAATATCTATTTAGCACATCTCCTTTCTTGATAAAATATTACTTTTATTAAAAAATGACCTTCAAAAAAGTCAATGTTTATAAGGGTTTTTACAATTCGGATTTTTATTATTTTTATCTAATTACTCTAATTCGAACTCAGATACTTGAATTGCGATGAATTCAGGTTTATTGTCTGACAGATAATGAATAATTACCGATTCAAGCACAGGATACTCTAATTTCTCCTTTTTAATATAACGAACCATTGGAGAATCAAGATTGTTTCGCAATTCTTCTAAACGAAACCAAAGTCTTTTATTTGCTTTATCTAATGATTCATAATACCTTGGGACTCCGTTTTGATTTGAATACAGTTCTTTAACCTCATAGATCATTTACTCACCTCCCTCCAATATTTAATCTTCTATGTATAAGTAGGCATAATGCCTACCTTGAATTCACAACTCGCTTAGAACATCCTCTAATATATTGTCGATTGCTTCGTTGCTGATTTCTGCTTTTGTTAATTCGTATTGCTCATGCTCGTTTGTAAAATCTAATTCGTCTGAGGATTCATTTATAACTAATGTGTTTTTATTATATTTATTACTATGAAATAAAAATTGTCTTAACGCTTCTCTTGTGATATCGGACTTATCATAGGTCTCAGCCAGCTTTTCTAAGGCAGATTCTATTGCAGCATCCTTCTTCCTAAACCTTACAACTAAGGTCCCCATTGTCTTTTCCCTACTTTCTCATATCCGTTTATTTGAGCAAGTTGCCCCAACTCAATTTTATTGGGAATATTTAAATGAGGAAAAATGAACTTTGCAGCTCCTCCAGCAATAAGATATAGGTCGTACTTGGTATTCAAGCTATCAATTTCAGTTTGTATTTGAGTTGCAAGTGTTTTAAATGCCTTATCTACAAGTGGCTTAATGTTGTATCCTTGATATTGTCCACTCAGTACTATTGAATCCATCTCATATATTGCTGGCGATACATTGAATTGCTTATGTAGAGATTTTTGAAGTAATTTATATGCTGTGCTCACACCAAGAAAATATGAATCAGATTCTCTGCCGATTTTCATTTGATTTAATGCAAGTAAATTTAGTGTATAGAATCCAAGATCAACAACGAGTATGTTTTTCTTTGCTATATTATAATTTCTAACTTTTCCGTTATCATCAAGTAGATAGTCCATAGCTACTCCGTAGCCTTGAGGAAGAATTTTATAAGATTCAATGTTACATGATGCTTCAAATTTCTTCAATCTGCCTTTCTGTACTGTGAAAGTGTCTCGGCTTATTGAATCGAGAATATTGCTCATATCACTTTTTTGGTTAAAGAAAAATTTAACCGGTAGTCCTGTTACGAGATTCGTCCTTTTGGATCGACACATTAAGCCCAACGCTGTCTTCAATATAATCTCACTGATCCATGTCTCCGCTTTATTGTCTTTGAGTGAGAAATACCTTGCGTCACTTTCACGCAATGCCAAGCTACCAACAAAGTATTTATTGTCATAAATAAGATCATTTGGTTCTATGTTTTGCTCAAAGACATCTCTCATCTCACCGACAATTGATGGCTGAAAATATAATTGTCCTCCCCTCCTTCCCTTGGTCAGCCCATAACCCAAGTCAATAACCGTTAATTCAGTCATACTACAATCCTCCCTTGTTTACGGTTTATAGCAAGTTTATTAACTTTGCTATATGTTGTAATACATCCTAGAAAGATTATAGCATGACCTTTTATAAATATCAATATATTTATTATATTTACTTTATTAGCGCTTAAGCATTCTGTTTATCATTATTTTCTCTGCATTCGATTGTATTTGTTTAATAACATCATCCAGGTAATAATACAAATCCCAAATTTCTACAGACTTATAAGCATCTAAAAATACCCAATAGCAATCATGCTCGTAGCAAATTTCAATTGCTCTTGACTGATAAATACATTGCCAGGCATCATTTTCAGGTCGCTCGATATCATTAGTGATAAGGTACTCGTGCAGATGATCTTTGAACTCATTATATAGTTCAATGCAGTCTTCTAGTTTTTCATATCCTATGTATCCTTCAATAGAGAGATTATAATATTTAACGTCATTTGGTCGTTCAGAAATCCACACATTAAAATCCTCATGATGATAGCTAATCAATTCTTCGATCACTTTACCTTCTCCTTTTTAATAATAGCCCACCTTTACAGTGGGCTGTATTTCCTGGGTTATCGCGTGAAATGACAAATTACTTGTCGAATCTATCTGGTTTAAATGAATCCGATCTTGCTGCGCCAGGCATATAAACGGAAGTACGCTTCTTGTGCCATGTCGAACCTTCTTTAAATTTAGGATCTTTGATAACTTTATTAGTTTTAATTGTGTCTATTCTGAGCGGCCTATACCACATCATATTCAATCTTTCTCTAATGAATAAATCTTCCTTCTTGCTTTTCCAATGGTCTCCGTAGCATACTTCTCCAAGCTGATCAATTGTCGGATTGGTAATACTTCTATTTTCAAGGGTTCTCTTAAGCGACTCATAGAACAGTTGAAAGTCTTTTGCATCTGGTCTTAGAACCATCATACCCTTTATGAGCGATCTTATAAGAAATACTGATTCCTGGTCCTTAATAAAGTTATTAACGATTGCATTACCAGATTCAATATCAATATTTCCTTTTATAATGCCAAATCTAACAATACAAGTGGAGCCTACGCTTAAATCTATTCCTGTCATTGGATTATGAATGATAAAATTAACTTTAAGATGAGGGTTGCCGCACAATTCGCAGACATTACTAAATCCCTCATCGCCTTCAGCGATTATAGTTTTTGGTTCCCATTCAAATCTAGCTTCATCATAATTTTCAGCAAAACTATTGCCAACTACCACAGAAATGGTCATTGGCTTAGGATCGCATAATGCAATACTGGGATCGACACGCACTCTCCTGAATCTTCTTGATTTTGCTAAATGATTGGCTATGTTTATCAACTACCTTTCTCGGAACATGGGTTCTCATTCTATAACCAATATACCATATATTACTTGTTGACACAATATATCTGTATTCGGTTATACGAAAACCACAAGATATTGTATTATTTTTCCGAGAAAAGATCAGTTTCATGAAATTATTTCAGTTTATCCTTATCAGTTTTACCATACATAATAAATCCTTCTTCTACTCCATGCCCGCAACACGCTGAGATAGCGCCTTCTATATATCCTAAACACGGATCAAAGCCTTCTGGTGTTGGAGGCTTGCTGCATTTTACACAACATCTTTTTGTTGAAATTGGTTCATTTGAGTCTATGTATAACCACGCTTGGTTTTCGTACTTAATTGGATGCCCCATGGTATATGATGTAACCATACCTATTCTCCTTTCTTTACGAAATTAAGTTTTTATCATACTTCTTCAATACCAACCCAGACAACATGGTCTCTATATATTGATACGGATTGATTAAAATCATTTCTTGCAAAATCAAATCTTTGCTTATCAAGCCTTATTTTAATATCAAAATCATCCTTAACTTCTGTTTTAACTTTTATTTCATCGCCATTAATTAAATTAAAGGTAAGAATAAAGCTCTTAAGAGGCAAATTCTTTTTCATTTCACGCCATTTATCAACATGTGATTTGTCCAATCTAAATCTCCTTTCTTGATAAAAGTCACCTTTCAACTAAATTGATATTGCTTTTTGATTTCTTGTGCTTTGTTAATTAGTGTCCATTCTTGAGTGTCAACTCGTTTTCTAGAATCGCATTTTGGACAGTAGATATAAGTAAACTCTCGTTTATCAAAATCGAAGTCTATGCCATTATAATTTTCCACAGTTTCAATTCTTGATTCTAGTTCATGCCAATCATGACTACAAGAAGGCGTTTTCTTTTTCCAGAACATTCAATCCACTCCTTTCTATAAAATGCATCTTTTATAATGTTGTGCTAAAGAATATTTCACGACTTCTTAATAACGCCGTATTCCAATCTATTTTGTATATAGGGCTATAAAGAACATGTTCATATGCCAAACTCATTTGTTTTGCTGCATTACTAGGTGAGACACCCCCAGTTGCAGTACCAAGACCCGAACATGCTACGGTCTTTATTGCATTCCTTGATTTTAAATTGAATAGTTTAACCTCATTAAGTAACGCCTTCATTGCTAAATAAACATTATCTGAGTTGTTTATTTTCATTGGAATCCTCATAGTTGGTGTATGAACAAGATATGGATGATCATTATTTTCTGTCCCAATAATAAATGAAGTTCCAACTGGCTGCTCTCCTGAAAAATTATGGATGATATGTTGTTGCACTTTATGCATCAATTCCGTACCAAATTTCTTGATTATGTATTTATCAATTCCTCCATCCATCAATCCAAAGGAATTGCCTGGGGAAACGATACAGTCGTATTCAGTTAAACTCTCCAAAGAACAACACACTATCTCAACATTATCTCTGTCAAAATATTGTTCAAAAGCCTCACAAACTGCAGGATTAATATCAAATAACTTTAATTTCATCACGATCGCCTTCTTTATGAAATGTTAGTTTAATTAAAATCCAATAACTTCGGCAAGTTTTCTCACGCTTCTTTTATGGGATTGTTGAGTTGCTTGTCTAGTAATGCCAAGCTCTCTTGCTATTTCTGCTAAATCCATATTTTCTAAGAAGTACTTATTAGCGACTCTTGTCTCCGCTTTAGACAATAATCCAGAGTTAATAACTTCACTAAGTTGGTCTGCAAAAACTTTGTCTTCAACTGCTTCGATTATATATGTATCATCTGGTATTACATCAGAATATTCCGCTTCCACTCCGTTGTTTGTAACACTTTTATAAGTTGAATTAATACTAACGGTTGAATACTTACTTCTGCTGGCCTTCTTATTACTGTTTACGTGCGCCATTAACTGTTGCCAAATTACATTACAGACATGAGTAGAAAACTTTGCGCCTTTATCGAATTTATATGTATCAAAAGCCTTGATTAGAGCAAACAAACCAAGGCTAATCAGATCATCTCTCTCGTCCATAGATCCACGACGAATCCAGGAATCGACAGTTTTATATACTAAAGGTATATTATTTTCGATTACTTTATTTCTTAAGTGCAGGTCATTTGTTTCTCTTGATAGTTTAATCATTTCTTCATTATTAAAATTCTTGTCTGTCTTAATATGCTGGATTTTCATTTTTCACCTTTCGCAACAGAATAAGTCTTATATCCTTCTTCACTGATTTCTAACATGTTTAGCTGATGACCATAAGCACAAGCCCCATCTATACCAATCTTGTCTCCATCTGGGCTAAACCAAATATCCTCAGTTTCGTGCAAATGTAATGTTGGAGTGTGACCAAATACAACTGTTTTATCTGTATTTACAATAGGGTTATTAAAGAATATGTCTCTGATCCAAATGAAGTCATTGTCCGATTGGCTCTTCCAGTCCTCGTAGAATGGATTGATACCAGCATGTACAAAAATGTGCTCATCTGTTTCATGATATAGCGGTAGTTGCTTCAAAAATCCAATGTCTTGTCCATAGTTGGCTAGAATGAATTTCTTTGCAGCCTCGTAACTATCCCAAGTAAATGTTTCTTCAAAGAAATCTATACCGCAGTAACTCTCGATTGTTTGATATCCTCCATTATTCAACCATTGAGCATCTTCGTCATTCAGCATAGCGTCAACAAACATCTGGTCATGGTTCCCCCGTAGTACAATTACACTCCATTCATTTTGAAGCGACTTAACCTGTTCGATTACTTTTCTACTCTTTAACCCTCTATCAACGTAGTCTCCAAGTAGGATGAGTTTATCTTCTCCAGGAGAATATTTTGATTTCCGTAAAAGTGCGTTAAATTCATCATAGCAGCCGTGAATGTCGCTTATTACGAGCGTTCTAATGAAATTCGCTTCCTTTCTGTATGAAACAAGTGTTTAATTATGTATTTCTTGAATAATACTCAATTAGTTTATCAGCAGCGTCTTTTAATGTGACGTTTTCAGATTCAAGTATTAATAGCAATTCAAAAGCATGATTATTGATAATATCCATTTTGCTTGGCTCGTCTTCATACCACCATTCCAAATCAGATGGAGAATTCGGGTTTAAAGTTCCATATTCATTCTTATAATTAATTAAGTACAATGGATTTCTTTTTTGTCCTTCAGGAAAATTTCTAGCATCTTTAATCCACTCAAAAATTTTCACCCATATCACCTTCCTAAAAGTTCATAAAACTAGTCTTTCATCAAGAAATCCGGTTTAAAAAGTCCTTATTCTATAGGGGTTTATTCCCCATGTGCTGCTAAAACTCTAGCGTGCAGGTTTACTACTTCCTCGGCGCTGTCCAATACGTTGTATTCGTTCTGCCTGTGATCTCCATCCCACAAAAATGTTTCCCATCCCCAACGTTCAAAATGAATATTTTCAAACTTTCTATAGCAACTTGAAATCCTCCTGTTGTCATCTATCCTTGTGCGTATCCATGTTTTTATAGGGTTTACTTGTTGTTTGGCGTAGTCTTTATAGTTCATGTTGTTTCTTCCTCCCTTGGTAGGTTAATAGGTGCGTAGTGGGTCACAGGTACGCCCATATGTTCTCTCTCATCATCAAACCATGTGTAACCTGGAGCGTAAATTCGTTTTGCATGGTACGCAACCCATATGTTTCTGCCGTCCGTTATAAGGTGGTTTACGTGGCTTTCTATGTCTCGACTAAATGGATCGTATTTCTGCCACTGTATCATGCTTTGCCCTCCTCAACCCGATTTTCCATAAACCTTTTCCGTACATTCCAAAGAGCATAATGGAGGTTCAATTGGCAGACCCATACATCCACAATGGTATTCCGTACCATAAATATTTCCATAGCAACAGTATTCCGGTTCGTAATCAGTCACTACCTCGCCGCAAACGATGCACTTCCATTCGTTCACTTTGCTTCTTCCTCCTTTGGATAAAGGGATGCCAAGAGTTTTTTAGCGAAAGATACGACATATTCATCTGATGGACTCAAGTTATACGAAAACCCATTTTCAACCTCTACCATGTGCCACGATCCATTATCATCAAAAATAGATAACAGTTCTTCTACCGCTTCCCTTAACTTTTGCTCACAGGCTTCTGCCTTATCTGCACGTTCTTTCTCTACTGCGTATTGTTGGAGCCAGTATGGAAGGGCCTCAGGAGCAGTGATAAAGAATCTAAATAACTTCTCCAGATTTACATTGCCACCAATCCAATCCCAAAATGAAATTTCCCCACCGAATACTAATTTTTTGTTTGCATCCTCAATCCATTCAAGTGTGTCAGTCTCTATCCATTGCCATGGTGTAGGCGGCAAACCTTGACAACCTTCCATATCCTCTTTCCAGTTTCTAACCTGTTTAGTCATGGGATATTACCTCCACTAATTTAAACTTTTAATAAATCCTCTTATAGCCAATAAAAACGCTAATATGATTATGAATCCAAGCCAGTGCCACGGGTCTTTTGCTGGTTTAATGAAGGTTTCCCTGAAATTCTCTTTAAGGAATTTAATCATGGGATACCTCACCTTCTCCGCTTATAGCCGCCATAATTCTTTTATGTGCTTGAGGATTGCTGTTATAAAGTTTTAATTCATCCACTACTTTCAGAACTTCATTTAAAATTTGGTACGTATCTCCCGGCTTTATGGTTGGTGGGATGGGATCGAACAAACCTTTGTTAATTGCATCGGTCAAGTTGTCGAAAGCTGTATTACCCGTGTGCATACTACCTTCTTGCCAAAATCCTTCCGCATCAGGACTCTTTTCCATCCATTCCAAAAGTTCATCTGCATCTATTAGCCTTTTATCCATTAGAGACCTCCTGCATATCAAGGTTATCGTTCAAACGAGATTTTATAGTGCTCCAATCAACTCCAAAGTGTTTAGCAATTGAATTAATTGACATGCCTTTGCCGAACATCGCTAGTAATTCTTCATTAGGAATCACCCTGCGCTTTCTATGTCTCACCCCTCGTCTCCTACGGTTTGCCATAGAAATCCGTTCTCGATGCTGTTCGGTGAAAACCTTTCCTTTGTTATGAAAACTTTGATGATCTCTTTGGTAAACAATTTGAAGATTCTCATAATTAGCATTTTTCTTGTTTTCGTCTATATGGTGAACATACTCTGTGTAATCTAATTTTCTGCCTTCCTTGTACATCATTAGCAGCCTGTGTACATGGATTTTTTCCTTTCCAATGGCTACAGCAGGATATTTGCCATGCATAAATATCTTTTTCTTAGCCATGATAGGTTTCTTGGCATACCACAACACAGCTTCTTTTAATTTTTCTTCATCCACAAGGCAACCACATGTATTCACAAACTCAATCGTCTTTTGATTTTTTATAGTCATCCACGAGACCTCCGTCCTCAAAAATATTTCCGATGACTTCGCATTCTTCAGAAATGTAATCAATATCGTAAGCTAACAGTTGGCCCCCTAGTCTGAACGCACACTCGTCAAAATCAATAACCTCATTGTGATATGTCGGGTATGTGTTCTCTGGTGTTTCGTACAAATCAGGGATTTTTAATATATCCCCTTCGTAGATTTCAACTCCGTTCTTATCCTTTAGGCTTGTGTATTGACCTACTGTTTCGGGATCGACCTCGTATTCATAAAAACCATCTGTAATAGTTGGTATCTCATCACCTTTTGAGGTGGGATTCATCAAAAACCATCCTACAACCCACTCACCACTAAATTCACCATCTTCACTGGTTACACACTTGCCTCTAAATTTATACTCTCTCATACCTTTCCCTCCCTAACCTTAGGCCCCCGGTATGGAGGCCGTAAGGTGAATTGTTTTTTTCGAAATGTGCACTATTTTTCCGCAGGTGCGCAAGTGTACTCTACTGAAATCATTACATCCATTTCGCCTTCACATTCAGGGCATGTTATATGCCTAACATCCATATCGGCATTACAAGCTCTACGACCATTAAAGACATGACCACAATATACACATTGGCAACTATCAACCATCGTTGTTTCCTCACTAAATAATTTCTTTTTACTCATGCTTCATTCTCCTTTGCTATATGCTTCTTACTAACAGGAATCTTCGTACTATTCAGTAGCTTTTAACTCTTCAAAATTTGTATCCCTCGCCCAAAAGAACCCGTCCAATTTTGCATGTTTTTCACATGCGCTAACAGGGATAAACTCACACTTAGACCCGCTATTATAACGACCGTATATATGCCCTTCCACTGTTGATTCTGCTTCACAATTGCCGTAATTACACTTAGACATATTATTCATTCCCTCCCTGCGTTAAATGTGTCTACACTTCTATAGCCGTAACATTGTCCTAATATCCTGAACCGCGTTGCCCAGCCTATCCCACACGCAATAGTCTTTATTTGCACCTTTGGCAAATAGATACATTTGCAACCTTTCTAACATACTTATTCTCCTTTCTACACTTCTATAGCCGCATAGGGGCTAACCGTTATTTTTATACCCAGTACCATTGCATTCACTGCATCTCTCTTTTTTATCAGCGGTTCTGACAGTTTTAGCATCATAAGCGACAGCCATTTGCATAGCCTTTTGTTTTCCTGTCCCTAAGCAATATGGACATAGATTTAAAGGTAGTTCGATTTTAATCTCTATACTCATTGCTTATCACCTTCCCCTAAAGCAGAGTTGATTTCTTCTATTGCCGCATCACAATATTTTGTCACTGCCCACGTGTCCTCTCCGTACTCATCAATCACTCGGATGTTTAATTTTGCTTCTCCTAGTGCTTTACGTAGTCGCTCTGACTTAGCAAAGGCACCCTCCCGTTTTATTCTTTCGTTATGAAGTTCAGATAAAAGATGTAACTTCGGTCTACCTACTGCTTCTTGTAGTTCTTTTATGGTTGCGTCCTTCTTGGTAAACTGCTGGTTAAGGGCAATTACCTCTTGCGCTAAAACAGCATAATCCAACTCTTGTGCGCTTATTGCTCCCATGCTTGCTTGTCTATTTGCAAACCTTTCGACTACTTCATGTGCTATATCAAGAATTGTTGTGTCTTCTTCCATCCCTTTTACTTCTCCCTTCTTAATAAAATTGGATTTTTATTAAGACTTACTATTTGATTCAAGGTGTCTTTTGTATAACTCTCTTAATTTATTCATGCCAATTGAATCTGTCTTTTTAGTATTTGATGCGTAATCCAAAAATTCTTTAAATTCATTAGTACTCTCAAACTCTGCAATTGTTGGTCTGATAGGCTTGATCTCGTTCTTATTATCCAATGATAGCGCTCCATTTATCAAAAATTATTTGATGCCAACGCATATGCAATATTACGCTTTGCGGCTTGTATACTCTTAATATCCTCATCCATCATTTCAATCTCTTGTTGCAGTTCTACAATTCTCGTGTCACATTCGTTACGAACATTTTGCGATCTGGTTTTCAATTTGCGGTATTTGAGATTAGCTATTTCAGCTTCATTCTTTGCTTTGACAAACTCGATTCTTCTACGCTTAGCCAACTCTAAACGGTGAGTCTTTCTAAATTCTCTCTTGTAAATGTCTTCAATCTTACATCTGAAATCAATATGCTTTCTAGAATCTCTTTCCACTTTGTATATGGTAGTTACTGTTGATTCATCCATCGATGAAATATGTATTGCTATTTCATGGTTGAAAACGTACATGTGTGAGTCAAATCCTTCGTTCGATGGCACGATGCCTATGTATTCAGAAGATTTTAATAGTGAGCGAACATAGTCTGCTGCCATCTTTTTATTTTTACCATATGTCGGAAATCGTTCCTGGATGCGATCCCAAGCATGAGACGATAGAGCAATGCTGCCTGTATTTAGTTTCATGGTTAATCAATCCTTTCATATATTTACTTTATACTTTGATCTTTTGATACTTCTTATCGAATTTCCACTTCACTTTTTCTTTCACATACCAGAAATTATCCTTGTCTTTGAAAATATCAATAATCTTATCCTTCTTTACCACGAAACATAAATCGAAATACATTATGTATCTATAATCATTGCCTTCGATCTTATGTAGATTGCCGGTATTTACCGCTCTGATAATCTTGTCTTCAATCTCTCGAAATGACTCACATTTAGCGGTACTTATAGGACAAAGTTCCATATACTTTTCAATAATATTTCTTTTAATCTTCATTAATTCAACCGTCCTCCCATCACATTGACCGTATTTCCGAAACGTTCAACCTTATATGGTTTGGATGATTCCGGTTGATAGTTAACCAATTCTTCGTAAGTATCTTCTGTAGTTTTAATCGTTTCACCGTTTACGTTATATGTATTATCGATTACAAAGTTTGTGTTTCTTGGTTGATCATTTTCCCAACATACTGACAACACCGCTTCTGCAGCTTTACTAAGTTTCATATGTATCATCCCTTCAATGATTGAATTAATAATGTAATATAGTTGAACAAAAAGTGACTCATAATGGGAACAATAATATTGTTCGTTTTGTGGTAATACCATCCCCAAACAATTCCGATGAACAGGTATCCTGGGAGCCCAATGATATTAAAATGTAATGTTGCAAAGATAATCGCTGATATCAGGATAGACAATTTAATATTTGTATATTTACTTACTTTATTTTGAATCAACTTTCTACATATTAACTCCTCAAATATTGGACTAAAAAGTACTGCGTATATGTACATAATGGGAGTCTGAGTTAATGTTGATTCAGTGTTTTCAATGAACAGAGACATTATACTAGTAATAAGATTGAAGCCGATAAATGAGATACAGAACGAATAGAATATTGACTCTTTGATATTTGGATCTTTCACTTTAGAAATATCATCATTGATCCATCGTTGTCCGAATTTGTATATGAGATATAGAATGATTGATGGTAAAACATTAAGGATTATTGTTATTAATACCACTTCCTCTCAAACAAAAAAGTACATGAATAATTTCATGTACTTAATATAGCATAGATTAGTTTCTTTGTATAGTATTATTTGTATATTTACTTTAATAAATTTTCAAGACTGATCGGGAATTTTTCTTTTGCTAATTCCAGTACGGCTTTTGCGTATTCCTGAATCTCTTTTTGTGCATCATGCTCTAGTCGTTGAGTGAGGAAATGACAAACGCCTTGTAAGGAAGTTGACCAATACCAACGAACATACATACCATAGGCCGGAAGAAAAAGACGTGCCTGTTCAGCGCAAAGTCCATATTCATTAATAGCACGATTATACAGGAATTCACTTTGCTCAATGTGAGTTAGTAAGTCTTGAATCAATCCTTCGCCTACAACAGGATCGAGTGACGCTCCGCTACCCTGTTTTGAGTTTTCTGGTTTACTTCTCCATTCATCAATGCCTGGAATATAGAATGTAGGCTCTTCAGTGATATACCGACGAGACGATTCATTCCATGCTTCTAGCGCATCAAAATTATCTTGTTCTTCTAGATGAGTGGAACCTATTCTATATTTATGCCATTGTCTTGCTACCATAAGTGGTGCATAAACTTCAAATTGAAGGAATGCATGTCGAAATGGCGATGTGTGCCCTTCTCGCGCAAGGAACTTAAGTAGTCGTTCATCCTTACTGGTCATTTCATTCGACTCTTTATCGTAGCTCACACGTGCTGCATTCACAGGACTTAAATCCGTTCCCATCACATCTACCAATCTAACATATCCCTTATCCAAAACATTAATCATTGTCATTTTATTATGCTCCCCATTTCTAGTCTTTTTAAAGACGGTGGTTCTCCACCGCCTATGATTATGTATTATTACTTGTTAGATGAACCCAATTTACCTTTTCCGCGCTGAGACGGAATCTTCTCTAGCTCTTTGTACGGGATCTCTTTTACTTCAACGTCAGGAACAATCTCTAAGGCAGCTTGACATACTGCTTTTGTGATTGGATAGTAAATCGTATTTGGTTTCAATTCTTTAAAGTTAATTTCTCTTTCAACTTCAGATACTCTTGATGTAATTATAATATTGTGTTGAGAAACATTTTGAAGTTTTAGAAAAATTTCCCCTCGAAAACCACTATCAATCTGTCCACATCGAGGAGTTAAACCGATTGAACCAGTGCTTCCACGTTCACGCTGAAAATCTAGTCGATATTTAGACGAGAATGCAGAGGCGATGCCAGTAGGAACTTCGACAATCTGTCCTGGAGAAATAGTGATCTCTTCAATTGACTGATCTGCGTAAACATCGTAGCAACCATCTTCGTCTCGCTTCGATGGGATAATAGCTGTAGGCTTAACCTTAGCAAAGTAGAGTGTGTTATCCTTGTCTCTAATATCTTGATCTAACTTTTTCAATGTCTCAGAAATTCTCTTGCCAATATCCGAAGTAACTTTAGTAACATCCTCGTTGGACTTTAGAATACTGTCTACCTGTTCACGAGAAAGAATCGCTTCACCATTAAAAACAGTTACAACTTTAGGCCCAATAACTCCTCCATTTGCTTCTGCTTTCTTCTTCTTAGGTTTGCATTCTTCAATCTGAGATACATCAAACCAAGATGTAATTCGTTTATCTTCACGATTATAGAAAGTAATTTTATATTTGCCTTGCTCGCTGTCAGTTTCTTTAACTATTCCTGCTTTATTAATTCCTTTGATGAATACTTTTTGCTCTTTTTGATAAAATGGTTGTTTCATTAAGATTTCGTCCTCCTAAAACCCTTATATTATAAGGTTTTTTGATTTTACAAATTTGCTGTCATCTGCTTAATTTCTTCTGGTTTGAATCCAATTGAGCGTTTTACCTCTATTCCTTCGTCGTTAAGCAAAATAACAACTGGAATTGAAATAATACCATATTCGCTTGCTTTATCTGGATTCTCATATACATTAATGCTGCTATACTTAACATCTAGAGATTTAAGATAACTGTCCACACTTTTGCAAGGAGCACAATTATCCTGATAAAATTTCAATAGTTCCACGTCAATTTTCCCCTTCTTAAAAGATGAAGTCTTCATCTTTTAAACTTTCAACGTTCGCTTTTTGGTACGAACTGCCCTTCATGCTAAAAAAGTCATGCGACTTAGCTTTTGTATTCAATCCGTTAATGACAACAGGATTAACTTCTTCATCTGAAAAATACGGATCAAAGCTCAAGTTTTGCAATGCCTTGTTCGCATTGTATCGGACAAACTTCTTGACATCGTGTGCTAATCCAACCTGGTCATATACCTCTTCGGTGTATCGAAGTTCATTTTCATAGAGTTCTTCGAGTAGATTTGTTGTGAAAATAATTAATTCATTCTTAGTTTTTTCATCTTGCTTATTATAGATTTCCTGGGCTAATAAACCAACATACACCCCATGAATGGCTTCGTCACGGATTATGAGATTGATAATTTCTCCGCTTTGCATCATTCTTCCCTGTCCATAGCAGAGTAGTGGGTAGTAGAAGCCACTATAGAACAGAAAACTTTCAAGAAAAACTGATGCAACCATTGCTTTGTAAAGCGAAATATCATTACCGCTTTGGATACTATCGTATAGTCCAACAATCATATCTGCCTTCTTTTGCAGATATTTATTGTTCTTAACCCATTCAAATAAATCGTTAATTTCTTCTGTTGGAGCCAGAGTCATAAAGATATTGGAGTACGATTTTGCATGAACCGCATTCTCCATCATAGCCATGAAATTCAGTACTGCTTTTCTCTGGTGTCCATCAACTTGATCAGCAATTTTAGGCATTCCCGTATTGCCTTGTTCTGTATCTAATAAGGTAAGTCCAGCAAGAGCTTTCTTGTAAGTATCTTTTTCTTGTGACGACATCGACTTCCAAGCGAGAAGATCCCCATTTAGGGAAATCTCCTCTGGTAGCCAGAATTGTCTTACATTCTGGTTATAAAAAATATGTGTAAATGAGTCGTCTTGCTTCGACCAATCCGCAGCATCGTAAATTCTTGTCAATTTCATATCTCCTTCTCTTTTTATACTGAACAAGACAGGCAGACTTCACGAGAAGTGTCTTTTGTTCTTGCATAATACAACGTCTTAATTCCTTTGTGATGAGCATATAAATCGATTCTATTCAAATCTCTGGTTGTATGAGTATCCTTCATAAACAAGGTAAAACTAATGCCTTGATCAATATGTTGCTGAATTGTTGCAATCATATCGACGACTCGAAACATATCCATGTCATAAGCTTCCTTGTAGAAGAACCAGGTTTCTGGTGAAAGATATGGCATTGGATAGTATGTTTTCGAATTACCATAAGTTCTCTCTTCAATCCGTTCCATAATAGGCATGACTGATGCAGTTGATGATTGCACATAGGAAATTGAGCCAGTTGGAGCAATTGCCAATCGATATGAGTTAGTTAAACCATACTTCATAACATCTTGTTTTAATTTTATCCAGTCCTCGTTGGTTGGAATGTAAATTCCATCGAATAAGGACTTAATCTTATCAAACTTAGGAGAATAATCGTCAGAAATATATTTATTAAAATACTCACCTGAAGAATATGAAGACTGCTCGTAACCGTGATATTTAATACCTGTGTCTCTCGCAATTTCCATAGATCGTTCAATAGAATAGAAATTAACCATCATGAAAAATGTATTAGCAAAATCTCTAGCTTGTTCGCTCTCATACATAATCTTGTTCTTTGCGAGGAAGCCGTGAAGATTCATTGCACCCAACCCAATAGATCTCATCAAGTTATTTCCTTTTTGAACACCAGGAGCATTCTCAATACTTGTCTTCTCGGAAACCGTTGTTAATGCATCAACACTAATCTTCACTGTTTCCTTGATTGATTTGTTCTCCATTACATTAACAATATTTATAGATGCTAGATTACAGGAAATATCCATTCCTAGTACATCATCTTGCCCGTAATCTGTATAAGAGGAAACTTGAGAAAACTGTAAAATCTCCGAACAATTCCCTGTAACAATACCGTTAAATATAAGAGAATGGTAATCCTCTTGTGTAGTATCGTATACATCTTCTTTTCCTATGTATTCAATACTAGCAACGTTAGCGGTAAAATTATGCTTAGGATTGCGCGATTTTGGCCTTAATGTCTTAGTAAAATCTGTGAGCTTTTCTTTATCTTCGTCTTTAAGTTCTATAATTGAATTAAAAAGTTCTCTGGAATTCCTGTCTTGAATAGTGATCTTATGTGTTTCTTTGCAATAATAATCCTTATAACCGCCTTTGCCGTCTGGCATCGATCGCAAGCCTTCATTATTGTAGCTATAGATAGTGCTATAAACACCCATATTCAATAGCATCATCTGAATATCCTGTAAACTAGACTTGTTGGTGGATGTCAATTCAATTGACCCTGCTTTATATTTTTCATTGCAGTTCACAGTTCCATCCATTTGATATAATCCTGACAGATATGCAGCCTGAGTCTCCTTGTCTCCAGCAAATACAATTTCCGGAATCGATGTCTTTGTATGCTTATTAATATAAAACAAATCTAAAACATGTTTTAGCAATTGGCTTGTCAGCACAATACGTGATCCATCTGTTGATTCATTAAACACTGGACTGTAACTGGCGTTGTGCCTATATTCAATACTTCTATCCAGGTATTTATCAATTATAAAGGCTACATTCTTCTCAACTCGACTCCTAGTCGAAGCTTTATTGCCATATAGATAAATGATTGCCGTTGTATCATCAATGCATCCGTCCCCTGCGATGAGACCAGCAATATAAGCAAGTTCTGGAGCATGAATCTTACCAAAAGAACCTTCACCAGATTGGACGAGAATTCGGTCTTCCACAGTCACTTCGTTCAACGGAATTTTGATTATCTTTTTGTCACGTAGAACATACATCTTGTGCCAGCCAGTTGCTTTGATCTCAAAACCCTGTTGAGTCGTCAATTTATATACATCTGCTTGCCTTGCAGTCAATTGCATTGGGATAGCTTTGACAATAGATGTCCCTCTGTTGGCATTCTCGTAATTCTTAGTTCTATTGTCTATTACTACTTTTAAATCTTCTTGTTCATCATAAAGTTCTTTCGCAGTACGATATCCATTGATTGTCAATAGCTTTGTGTCACCAGTAACACATAAGTTACTAAATTTAACCTTGCCAATTTCCTGTAATGTGTGCTCTGCGTTAACGTTATCTTCAAACATAATATATGGGTATCCCGATTCGAATCTTAGAATAGCCATCTTTTCAAGCAGTTTCCTAGGATTAACTTTGTCTTTTCGGACATTTGGATTATCTACTAACTTGTCATACATTAGGTTGAAATCCATATCGTCAAGATGAATTCCATATTCCTTAAAAACCGTATAAGGATAGAATACGTAAGCATCTTTGTCTTCTTTTGCTAGTTCAATAAACTTATCTGGAATTACCACGCCAATTGAGAGCGTTTTAACACGTACATCTTCGTCAGCATTAATCTTCTTAGTGTCCAGGAAGTCATTTATATCAGCATGAAAAACATTAAGGTAGGCAGCCCCACTTCCCTGTCTTTGACCCATCTGATCAGTATATCTAAAAGCGTGGTCGAATAGCTTCATTACTCCTACTACGCCTTTTGTAGCATTCTCAATACCTTTAATAGCTTCTCCTTTTGCCCTGATCTTACTGAGGTTTAAGGACACGCCACCACCAACCTTTGAAAGTTGCATAGACATATCTACTGCCTTAGAGATATCGTTTAGAGAGTCGTTTACCTCCATTAAAAAACAACTCACCAATTCCCCTCGACGTTTTCGCCCAGCATTCAAAAACGTTGGAGTGGAAGGTTGAAGTTCTTGATTAATCAGAGTTTTAACCAATCTCTCAGCTTTCTCATAGTCTCCATCCGCTAAATATAGTGCTACAACAGCTACCCGATCCTCATACCGCTCAAGGATTTTTTTCTTGTCGTTGGTTTTAAGTGCATAGTCGTTATAAAATTTAAAAGCGCTCATAAAAGACGGGAATCTAAACTTCTTAGCATAAGCAATATTATAAATGCTTTTAGTTTGCTCATATGTATATTTACTCAGGAATTCTTCCTCATAATAATCGTTTTCAATTAAGTAATCCAACTTCTCTTTTAAGTCATGAAAAAATACTGTGTTTTGGTTAATGTAATCGATAAAATAGCTTTTTACCGCTTCTTTATCTTTCTCAAATTGAAACTTGCCGTCCTCTTGGATCATGATTTCATTGTTCAATTTGATATAGTTTAGTGCGTTAGACAATCTTATTTACCTCCTGCTGAAATTTTTCTATGTCTTTTTGAGTTCCTGACAGTTCAAATTTATGTATTAATGGAACATTAAATATCTTAGAAATGGCTACGGCGGCTCCACAATATTTATCTCCCCATACCATATTTCCGCTTCCAGCCACTCCTTTCAGATAGTGAGCATGGTAGCCAGAGTTTAAGAATTCATTGATAGTCTTGGGGATCTCACCAAAACCTATTGTATAGGTTACAAGTATAAATGGCTCATCAACACTTAGTCCGCTCGTAATCTTAACACTTGGCAAATCAAGTTTACTTACAAATCTTTGTACGTTTCCGGTTAATGAATCATAAACTACAATCAATTTAACCACCTCCGAATCGATCCCCAACCGCCCACCCATGAACTTAATTCATATAAATAATCAAATTATTTTCAGTTAAGCTTTTCTGAACATCAATGATTCGCTGATTTGAACTGCCTTTAAACCTTAATGTTGTGTCTCGTTTACTGATATCAAACTTACCATCAACCAAGACATTGCATTCACAAAGTAGTTTGTTAGCTATATTCATCTTGTTTCTAGTTAATTGTTCGTATGTGAAGCCTGTATATGCCCAAACATTTATATTGGGAATTTCGGTTCTCAGCAATTTAACAAATTTCAGAACTTCATATGCTGAAAAGAATGGATCTCCACCACTTAATGTTACTCCTGATAGCAATGGATTGTTTTTGATTTCTTCAATAATCTTCAGTTGTCTTTCGAGTGTAAACGGTTCTCCACTATTTCTGTCATGAGTTTGCGGTGAATGACAACCAGGACAACCATGAGAGCAGCCACTAAAAAATATAACTGCCCTCACTCCTTCTCCATCCACAATACTCTCTTTAATGTATCCAGAAATATTCATTTATGTTTTACTCGATCCCGTTCTTCGGCTTTCTTGCCTGAGTTGAACCTATTCAAATTTCCGACTAAATACCCCGTCACTCTGCGAATACGTGAAATATTTTCATCACTGTTTTCTCCACACAAAGGACATTGGTCGTTAATTACTCCATCGTAGTTACAAGCCATACATTTATCGACTGGATGATTAATGCTGAAGTATCCCATATTTTTACTTAGGGCATATTGAACAATACGCTTAAAAGCTCCCTGATTGTTCCTTGCATTACCATCTAGCTCTACATAAGAGATATGTCCAGCATTAGTCAACTTGTGAAAAGGTGCTTCCAAGTCAATCTTTCTATGCGCTGCAATGTCGTAATAGACAGGAATATGAAATGAATTCGTTAGATATTCTCTGTCAGTTACCCCTTCAATTTCTCCATATTGTTTCTGTAAAACTTTCGCAAACTTACCTGCAAGAGATTCGGCTGGTGTAGCGAAGCAAGTGATATTCATATCATGTTCATCAGATTTTCTATCACAGTAGTTCCGAATATACTGAATTACTCCTTTGCCAAAGCACCAGACATCTTCATCTTCTCCATGATGTTTTCCGAACAATGCTTTTAAGCACTCAGCCAAACCCACGAAACCAATGCTAATTGACCCCATTTTAAGCAGGTCTTTAACTTTTTGGTTGGGTTTAAGTTTTTCACCATCTAACCAAGATCCATTTTGCATCATAAAGTCAGAAGCTTTTGCCGGTTGGTTGCCTTGAATATCAAAACGATGAAGCAATCCATCAAGGGTAATATCTAATACTTCATCTAGTTTGTTCCAAAAACCGTCAATATTAGGTGTACCTCTACCATTTACGGCCCCATATTCAATCCCTAATTTGGTTAAGTTGATAGAATTGAAAGAGATGTTTCCTCGACCTGATTGGTATGCCTTACCAAAACGATTAGAAATAACTCGTGTTCTGCAATTATGACTATTTATACAACTTACATCAAAATGATCAGATTCTGTTTCAACATCATAACTATTTTTTCCTAAAGATCCCATCTCAACTAGTTCCATAACTTGAGCATAATTACTTGTTGATAAATTCCCTTCTTTTTTACAATCAATCAATACTGAGTTTTTCTTCTTAGACTTTATATATTTATTTAATTCATATGTATTATAAAATTCAACCTTGTATCGCAATTTACTTAGGTCATTGCCGTTGTATTTGTTTAGATATAATTTGGCTTTGATGTTCACTGTTTGCGCGAGAGCCATTTGCTGTAGCGCAAGTTCCTTGTTAGTACTTCCAATTTCAACTCTAGCAGACCCATGTACATTTTTAACATGCCCGTCTGCATCTATCATCCCCGCAAGAAACGATAGGCGATTCTCTCTTGATGAGTTAAAAATATAATTGGGAATTTGCCGCTCAGCTTTGTTCCATCCACCAAATAAAGTAGCAAACCCATTTAATTTTTCCGCTCCTGTTTCATACGTAACAATGTCTACGTATACTCCTTTAGCGCCCCTTTGTTGAAAAACCACTTTATTTTTAATTCCGTAGACTTTTCTCAAAGCGGTTTGAGATGCTTCGGCAATATCCATCTCGTCCATTCCCAAAGAAATTCTAATCAAACCAGAACTATATGAACTATCGCATAAAATCAATCCATCCAACCACGCTTTTTCATTGTCATGGTTTTCAGATTCCTCATGATACTGCTCATAGTCCACAGGAATACTGTCTCCGACCATCAAATCTTCTACATTAATTCTCCCTTTATCTTTTACTGGCAAAGGATGATCCTTTGTTGCTAAAAGACTTCTGCCATTGTTTAACTTTACATATGTCCAGTTTCCTTGATCAGGATTCTTAATTACTTTTTTTACTTTTACAAATTTCTTACTATAAGAATCGAAAATTTCTAAATTGTCATACTCTATATAATTTGATCTTCCATATAACTTTTCGTCTCCAATTAACGCAACCTTATTATACATTCGCTGGAAAGATTCAACGTAAAGCTCACCATCTAATTTGTAAGTAATTAATTCATCTCCATCAACGCAGCCCATTGTTGCAATAAAAGTATCCGGGTCTTCTGGATCATAATACTGAAGATTAAAATCTGCATCCACATTTACGAAATTAGGAAACAAACGCTTACTTGAGCACTCAATGGCCTTTATGAACAAATCATAATTTGGTTCTCCTTCATTTTGATTTATACCTTGCTTACATTGGAAGATGAGTTGAGGGAAAATCGCCGTTTCAGAATGACCAAGACCATTCATTGAAGCGTCTAGTATTGCGTTCGATACCATTCTCCCTTCGGTTGAAGCACACAAACCAAATGTAATACTTGTGAAAGGCACTTGCCCACCGGCACGAGAAGCCATTGTGTTTAAATTATGAATCATTGATTCCGCAGCTTGTTTTGTTTCAATCTCCGTCTCATTTCTTGCATATGTATATGCATTCGGAAATGCTTTGAGTAAATCTGTATTATCTAAATACAACTCATTATCGTCAACTTCTGCATATCTCTCTCCAAAATACTTTTGTCCTTTTCGAAAATGCTTTTTAAATGACTTTGTTACATAAGGAGCTAAATCCCAATCAAATTTAGCAGCACCGCACCCTCCGAATTGGCTGTTTTGTTGACATTGGAAGATAATCGCTACCTGTGCCATTGCTGTCATAATAGAGTTTGGTGTTCGAACTGACCCCTTATCACTGACATAGAAACCATTTGCAAGGAGTTTATCAAAAGGAATGAATAAACAATTATGTGTCCCCACTGCATAGTGATCTAAGTCATGCACATATACATATCCATCATCAATCGCTTTGACTAATCGCTTCGGCAAGATAACATTTCTGGTATACATTTTGCTATATTCAGATCCAAAGCGATTCATTTTGCCACTGAAAGATTCTCCATTAAGGTTAGCATTTTCTTTTGTGACTTCCTCGTTCTCACCAGAAATAATTCCTTCTCCAATCTTAAATAACTCAGATTGTTTAAGTCGCTCTTCTGTGCGTTTTTGACGATATCGTATGTATTCTTTTGCTACATCTTTTCTGCTGCTCATCATTAAATCTCGCTCAATTGCGTCCTGAATTGTTTCGACCGTTACATCTCGTTTTGATTTATCAATTTGTTGAGAAATTTTATTTGCAACCTTTTCTGCTAGTTCGATATCAATCCCATACTCCGTGACTCTCATAGCTTTTACGATTGCATTCACAATTTTATTTGGATCAAAATCAACCAGCATTCCATCTCGTTTAATAACTTGCGTAATAATCTCCTCCAGAAGTCTTAGATAGTGTTGTAAATATCATCAAACGTATTGCCGTATGAATAATTCACAATACGAATCCCAGGTGAATGTTTATGAGTTAAATCGTCATTGTAAGTCTTTTTATAATAATTCAACTTCGAATCAATATTCTCTTTCTCATTGATAATGATTTCAGGTTTCTCGAATCCATCCATCTCAACTTTTACTGCTACATAGTTTGCATTAAACTCTTTTGCATCTTCAAAAATCTCAATCATTTCTTCCATTGTTGGATTCAAATTCATATGTATTATTACTCCCTTTTAATAAAATAGTCGTTTTATTATATTTATGTATAATACATTACTTCTTCCACATTTTAATTCCAAACATGATCCACGCATCTCGCCAAACTTTTTCGTCTGCAGCATCATATTCTTTAAATGCCTTTGAACCCAAATGCTTCTTGAGTATTGATGTGACATAACGATCATCGTGCAGCAACTCTTCTTTTGTGGTTCCAACATCTCTCTCAAAACATTTGAGCAACACGTCTAATAACTCATATTCAGTTTTCATTTTTCACCTTCTTTACTCCACCGTTTTCGCAAACCTCGTACCCCGGTGGCAGGTCAACAATATCCCAATCTTTTAGAATATTGTCTAACCGGTTACCAAGTCCTTTGCAAAACACTCCATCCTCGTTGTACCAATGTACTGAACCACCAAACAATGAGTATTCGAGAGTGCCAAGTAGACCTGTTTCTTTGTGTTTTAAAATAGTTGCTATAAGAACACCTCCTTTGTATGATATAATATTATTATATTTATTTATAACAGATTAGTCAATTGATAGTTTGATAAAAGGTACATTTTATTCAGTTTCCATCAGTTCATATTCTCTTTCAAAATCATTCTTCCTCACCCACTGCATAATCCCATTCTCATTTTTCACAAGGTAATCTCCCCAATTAAAATATTCAGACTGTCCCAAATGATTATAGTGGTACGGTCTCAAGCTGACTTTTGGGTATGGTTCACCTTTCCCAAACTTTCCTATAAATATGTTGGAAAACAGCTCATAAGCTAATACTCCATCCTCCATGCCAAAATCGAACTGAGTAGCCTCTACAATAGATGACGAAATTCTTTTATACTTTGCCATGTTAGACTCCTTTTCTCACCAAACGTGCATTTTATCTAGTTACAATAATGGAAAATAAAGTCCATTATCTATAAAACTTTTAATAAATTCTAAGTACACCTCTGTTTCCGAATTGCCGTAGAACATATATCCGCTCGGTGGAGCATTATCACTTTCTGCATCTCTTGCTTTCAAGTATCCCATGTATTTATATTTTTTCCCAATAGGACAGTGCTTCTTTGTGCCATGCTTACAATACGGGTATTTATCAAATTCACCTTTGGTAATATCAAATCGCTGTGTTGGCCTAATCAGTGAATAGGCTATTGTTTCGATATCGTCTTTTGCTTTTTGCTTAATTGCTTTATCTAGGTATACTCTTCCTGCATATCTCTTATCCTTCATGGTATTCTCCTTTACGCCACACGTATCTTATTATCTAAACTCTTTAACTGAAATTACTTCACTGCCTCTAAATACAGCGTCTTTAGTTGCGATAATTTTGTTCTTAAAAATATCCCTTGCAAGCTTCTTATTGATACTTTCAAAATTATCTCCTTCAATTTTTGCAACGAAATCGTTGCCGTTTTTCAGACTCACTCTAATTAGCATATATTCACACTCTCCTTTCTTAATAAAATTTGACTTTCATCATGTTTTTCACTTCAAAAAACTCAATGTTTATAAGGGATTTTAATCATGTATAATGCGTCATGACAATAATTTTCGGATTTGCTTCAATATTGAACTTATCCAAAATAAATTGCTTCACCCTACTTCTTGACTCCTTGAAATGATCTTCATCTGTATCAATCTCTAGAGGAGTAAATCCGCTATATCCTTCGTAATCACTTTGAACTATCTCCCCAACATAGAAGTAATTCCCACTATAATAGTCATTTAAGTAAATCATGTCCCCTGCTTGTTTTTGTTTGCTGTAACAATCAAAATACTCTTCCATTTGTTCGTATACTTCATCATCGCTAAAATCTATATCGACTAAATCTCCTATGTTCACTCCAACAATAATATAATTGTGGTTATTTACTCCCATATTAAAACTCTCCTTTCTCCACGAAATGCGGCTATTATCAAATCTTATTCATTAATATATTCTAATGGGTTGTAACCACTCCATGTTTCGCCTAGATATTTACTAACCTCATTAACTGCATCGGGGCTAATATCGAGTTTTTCAATATCTGACTCATCAAATGTTCCGAATATCTCACTGTGCTTACCTAAAATTTCTCCAAAATACACTTCTTTTCCAATAGCATCTTTAATTTCTTCCTCAGTAGCAACAAACAAACCCTCGACATCACCCATACGACCACAATCCCATCCAAACTTGTACAAATATTTATTTTCCATTATATAATTCTCCTTTTACTATTTTTATGAAATCTCACTTTTATCAAATCAATAAATCAAGTAATTCCAAAGCTTCTTCTGTTTCCAGTCTTCCTTCTCTTTTTAGGTTAATCAATTGTCTTCTTCTTTCTTCTTGTCGTTCAAGTCTATATATCATATCAATTCTCTCTTGTATTTCCTCCATAACAAACGGCTTAAACTCTTGAAATTTATGAATTCTACCATGATCGTCTTTCACTTCTATGTAATATATTTCATCGGAATCATAAGCAGACCACCGCTCAAATCGGCTGTAACTATGTATAATTGTAAAGCTCATCGGCCATATTACTCCTTTCCTTATCAAATATATCTATCATTAGAACACTAAAACATAAAACATATATCCAAAGTATGTAGACCAAACAAGTCCTCTACAAACACTTCCAGTGGTAACATTCTTGACTCTAGATGCCTTCTCTTTTTCAATTGCCAATTCAAGTTTATTCATTTTACTAACATCTTTTTTCATTGAGTTGGCTATAAAATTTACAATAAAGAACGAAATGACTAGCACAGTAGGATACTTGTAGATATCATATGAAAATGCATTGACAAGATAGATGATTTGAGAAACTGTTAATCCCAATGCCACAATGATGGGCAGACAGCCAGTTTTAATGTAGTCATCAATAAGGTCATCAGCACTTTCTCCTTCAGCCTTTCTGATGTTTAGTTGCTTTAGTTTCTTTCCTGTCTCAGAGAATAGTGGCCCTTTAAAAACGCCATATAAACTGATTGTGAAGAAAAGTATCGTCCAAAATAACATCCAACTATCTCCTCTAAATGTATATTTTTATGTTTAAATAATTAATTTAGTTTTCTTTGATGTCAAATACTTCAGATAAACGTGTCATTGCTTCTCCGCTAAAATTACATTCTCCTTCATTTGAAGCAATTGTCACATAGTCGCTCTTTTCAATGTACTCATAATCCAACCCTTTATCCCATGTATGAGGATGTAATTCTAAATCATCTTTTGGATAGGCAACAAGTTTTTTCATAGTCTGTCTCCTTTCTTAGTAAAAGCATTAATTTATACAGATTCGTACTTCACTTTTAACTCTTCCAGTTGCTTTCGTTCTCGCTCTTCTTTCCAACGCTGTAGTCTCTGTCGGTACGCCTCTTCCGCTCTTTCTTTATTCTGCTTTAGTTCATTGAATAATTCATTTACATCTACTCTCATGCAGGTATCGTAGTTAATTTCAACTTCGACAATTTCAGCATTTTCGTATGGATTTTCTTTACACCATCTATTGAGAAACTGATTCAAATGATTTTTTAAGTGTCCAATGTTAGACCACGACTTTCCTTCTTTCGACCATAGATTATATGTATTTGTTCCACCCTTAGAAAATAATCCAGTTTCCTTATTCCGAATCTTAAAAACTTTGTGGATAGTTTCTTGCATTTTTCTCTCCCTTACTCGTAATAGAAACCGATTAATTCGAAGTGTTCATGATTTGGCTCAATCCATTTTTCATTGACCTTCTCACAATAAATTTCAAAATCTTTCAAAGCATCTAAGTAACCTTCTATTTTTCCGCTGATTTTGTCATGATATTGATCTCCTTTTAAAATCACCTTATTTGAATCAAGATCAAATAGCGCTTTCTCTTCAAATTCTTCATTTGTATAAATAATAAGATTCATACTCTACTCTCCTTTGCTTGGTTCATCTAATATCCATCTGTCCCATTCGAATCTTACTTTTGATAATTCATTCTCATAGTATTGATTCCGAATACTTTCTAGTTTTTCATTTTCCTTTTTTAATCGCTCTGTAAGACCAAATACAACAGATTCCTGATCAACCATTCTGTCTGTTAAGATACCTTCCTTTTCTTCTAACTTATAAAATTCTTGATTAATTAGTTCTGCATTACGGCAACTTCTACATAGTAGTTCGTCCTGGAGTAATTTTAATTCACTTGATTCTTTATACTCGTGGCATCCTACACATCTTTCCTCTGCCATTACACACCTCCCAATTTTTTAATGAAACTTGTGTTTCATCAAATTATGTATTAACAACTTTTTTACACTCACATCTATTAGAATTTCTCACAACAATCCAATAGCAATGTGATTTTCTTAAGTGTCTAACGTTTGTCCACTTACTGGACGTAAGATTTCCAGCACTCGGGTCTACTTTGATCATCATGTCGCATGGAGTCATACCGCCAACTCTATTCACTGCATTAATAAAATCCACATGTTGCCATTGATATTTATGGTTATGGATTAAATCTGCTAACTTTACTAGCACTATGCCATCTCTCTTTAATACTCTTTTTGCTTCATCTAAAAAAGGAATAAACATTTCGCTTACATTGTCACCATCTCTGCCCATATCTTTATCGTCCGTGATTCCATACCTCTTCTTCCATATGTTTGAGGAATGCTCGCTTGCCGCATTTGTTGGAAGGTGCGGAGGATCAAATACTAGAACATCGAATGAATTATCTTCAATGAAGTCCATATTTCTAAAATCACCAACAAAGTCTGTATTAAATGATGGATCAATATCCAAAGTTTTTAGATTATAATTTAATCCCTTCCACATCGTTCCCTTATTGTGTGTACAATCTAGTATGTATGGATTTTCAATATTGCAATGAATTTCAAGTAACAATGGTATTACTTCATTATCTCTTCCCATCAAGACTGATTTATATCTCAACTATTCATCTCCCCTAGTTTTTCTTAATAAAACAGTTCTTTCATCAAGTTTTTTAACTATATGTAGTATAATCATGAAGAAAAATACTACATATAGTAATTTTTTTCTATGTATTATTATGTTTACTTATATAATCTTTACTTAATTCAATTAATTCCTTCTTATGCCTCTTGTTGTCAGGAAGAAGCCACATAAACCTGTATTTTGCTTCTCTAATAACTTGCTTCCAACCTCTTGCCTTAGCCTCTTCTGGTTTAATATTTACTGTATTTTGTCTAGGATGTCGTAGTCTACCAGTTTCATCTTCGTAAAATTTTGCTTTGCTGGTCATTCCCAGTCTATATGCATTTGTTGCTTTATAGATCGTTCCTTCATGACCTTCCGTAGAATCAGCAAAGGTAACAACTGCCCATATGTATGGTTTAACTTTTTTTAACTCTTTAAGACATCTTGCAATGAACCAACTTTCTGCGTTTTTTGGAGTACAGTCCTTAATGTGAAGTCTGTGCAACTCGGTAACGTGCTGCTTATATTTCATTCCGAACACACTCCCTCTCACAGCTTCGCTACATGGCGTTGCAAACATCAAGCAACCTATTAACTCATCTCCGTCAAATAAACCAAAACAGGGATTTGCTCCATTGTGGCATCCATGAGAGTAATGGTTCTCTCTTATGTAATCCCTTGCGATAGAAAACTTTACCTGTCTTACTTCATAATCTATCAATTACACACCTTCAATTCTTGATAAAAACTCAATTTTATTAAATTAGTATGTATGTATTATATTTGCTTAATTATGTATTCTGGAATAAGTTCTTTTAAAATTTCTTCAATTACATTCACTACAATACTATTACCTGCCATCTTATATATTTGACTATTTGATATCTTATTATTTTTCAATTTGTGATAATCTTCATCTTCAAATCCCATCAATCTAAAGCATTCGAGAGGTGTTAGCTTTCTAATCCGATATTGAACTTTATACAGACCAGTTTTACCGCCCAAACCTCCACCATTAGATTTCTGTGTACAAGCAATTCCCTCACTGTCATACACTCGATATCCTTCTTTGAAGTTTCTACTTAATTCTTTTCCGTCTTCAATCCACTTATCTGTTGAAGTGTCAAATCCTCCAACAAAGATCAATTCATTTTGTTCAACAATTTTCGGCTGTCGATTTCCACCTTCCCTTGTGTTCAATGTTTCTACAATGTGAGTCCGTCTACCATCATTAACACTCCCAGGAGAAATACCTTTTGCATAACTAGCATCAATGCAATAAGAAATGCTCTCACCATTCAGACTGAGTTCACTAGGTAATCGATCTTTCTTCTCAAGTCCTTTAACATACTCTTTCAATAATTTCTCGGTCTTATCTTGTGAGATATAGTATTTTTCATCTACCTCGTCTTCCAACAAATGTTTAAGCCGTATACCGTTATCAAATCCAGTAGGGAATTCAAAAGATTTACTAATGTCGTTTCTTATACTTACTATAAATACACGATCCCTATTTTGCGGAATTCCATATTCCTTTGCATTAAGCACTTTCCAATAGTTTGTATATCCTTCTTCTTCTAGCATATTTAGCATTGAAGTAAATTCATTTTTGAATTTCTTTTGAGTCAAACCTTTGACATTTTCCATGATTGCAATTTGTGGTCTTTTTGATTTGATTACCTCAAATGCTGAAAAGAAGAGCGTTCCTCTTGGATCGGCAAATCCTTCTTGTCTTCCTGCCACGCTAAATGCCTGACAAGGAGGTGAATAAAATAAGATATCATGGTCTGGGAACTTATCACAATCAATTTTCGTGATGTCTTTCTTCTCAAATTTTGTATTATGTATAATGTTGTAGCTATTTATTGTCTTCTCGTCAAACTCCACTGCTTCTACTACTTCATAGTCTACTTCTAATCTATTAAGCGCTTTACTCCAAGCACCAATACCTGCAAACAACTCTACTACTTTTAATGTCAAAACATTGTCTCCTCTATGTATAGTTTAATATGTATAACAACCTTTTCGATAATTAGTTCCTTTGTATTTATATTTAGCTATAAACGTTTTTACAATAATCAAGTCTTCACTCACTCTCTCCAAAATCAGCACACCATATCTCGTCATCCATCGAATTTTACCTTTGATATTTGTAATGCATCGGATCTCTCGCTTGAGAGACCCCACGCTTACATTGCTCTGATTGCATCTAGTTCTTGCATGTTCGCTGAATATGATCTTCATATGTATTACCGATGGCCAAGAGTCTTACGACGTTCTTTTGAGAATTTTGTGAGAGTGTTATTTTGTTTTTGCTTTTTCTTATCCAAGTAAACACCATCGAGTTTCAATTCATTTTTCTTTGCATGTGTTTCAGCAGCCTTAACTGCGAGATGACGAGAAGTCGGAAGATTCTCAATTACTACATGTACCCCATTTTTATTAGTTGCTGTTGCATAGAACATATTTTTCATTCCCATTTTACTATGTTTATTTTATTAAGTTAATCTATAATCATCTATGAATAGTTGATTAGTTTTTTCTAGTTCCTTTCTTCGCTTTATTGGATTGTATCTCCAATACTTGTTCACGTTTAACGTTCCAACCGCTTCAATCTCCGCAAATATAGGAACATTATTGTAGTAATCTACATCAGTTTTAAACTTCATCAGATGTAACTTATCACAGAATATCTTGATTGTATTTTGTAATTTCCCCATAAGTTTCTTATCTTCTACAAACAATCCTCTGACAAGAAACTTCCCTGGTTTAAATCCATTCCCCGACACCCTATAGAAATCGGTTAGTCTCTCAATCATTCTTTCATTAATCTCATTGACGTTAAATTCTAATTCATAGTAAAGTGAATTATCTGCTTCGAAACCCTTCAACTTTTCATTTAATTCGGCAGTCAACGAAGTCAGATTTTCCTTCTTGATCTGAACACCACCAGCTCCATCATGCCCTGCTGCAAAAATAACATTGTCGCAATTACATAATAGATCGAGCATTGAAAAATCTTCTAGCCCACGAAAGCTCCCTGCATATGTATCATCTTCCCCATTACCTAAAACAATTGCCGGTCTATTGAACGCCTTGGATAATTCTTGTGCCACAAGTCCGTTTAGCCCTCTACCAATCGTCGGGTCTACTGCGATAACAACCTTATCATCAAGATTCACATTTGGCTTCAATCTTCGAAGAGCATCTGCTTGAACTTGTTTTCGGTGTTCATTTACTTCAATTAACTGTTTTACGTGGTCATTCAACTCAAAGCTTTCTTCATCACACATCAAGAAATCAATCGCCAGTTTAATATTATCTATCCTAGTGGCTGCTGTTACTGCAGGACTAACCCCATAAAGGAACTCTGTTGATGTAAGATTTGTTAAATCATTATTCATTGCTGTAAATAATTTTCTTAATCCAACATGTCGAAGATTCTTCAGCGAGTAATTTACATAATACCTATTTTCCGGCTCTCTCATTGACATCATATCTGCAAGAAGGGCGAAGCCAGGCAAATCGTCGAATTGTTCTGCGTAGTTTGTGTTCAGGTAATCATCAATAACCTGACATACCTTGTACGCTAGCAATCCACCGCATGAATTCTTATTGGGGTATTGGCAACCTTCCTGTAGCGGATTAACCAGGATTGCATATGGGTTTTCCACTGAAATCGTATGATGATCAATAATTAGGCAATCAATCCCTTTGGATGAGAGATATTTCATTTCCTCGACATCATTACTACTACTGTCTACTGCTATGTATAAATTCGTGTTATCGGGAATATCATCAATGATATGTTTGGAGCCATGTCCAGCGGAGCGCTCAACATACTTCATTTCAATGTTACCAGTGAAATTAGATAAGTATTTGTACAGAATTACTGCGGAAGTAATGCCATCATAATCTACGTCAGCATAGACAATAATCTTCTCATTATTCTTAATTGCTCGTATAATTCTTTCGACCAGAATATCAATGTTCTTTAATAAGTAAGGATTATGTACCATTGTGCTATCTGGATTTAGAAAGCTTTTTATGTCATCAATTCCATTAATCTTGGCCAACTTTAAATATAGGTCATCATATTCGTCATATGGTATCTTAGGCTGCTTTTGTTTCCAAGTGATAATATGTCACCTTCCTTCATTTTGTACTAGATTAGAAATCAGATCAGAACGTTCATTCTGCCCAAGATCATCCCAACGAGCGATAATCTCATCGACAATTACTGTAAATGATTTCTCTGTTCCATCATCATATGTATTAGAGATTCCAACTTTGTTTAGAGATTCAGTAATGCAAATTACTATCACCTCCTTTAAGTAATATATCACACACATTAGTTTTTGTATATATTTACTTTAATACTTTATGAATGAGTGGTTTTATTAAGTTTTGTCGGCTAAAAAGTCCTTATTATATAAGGTTTTTTGTTATGCTGTTTTTCTATTTTTAGCGTCTTTAAGTTGCACTTCGAGATATTCCACTTCGGTAATCGGAACTACATAACAATCGCCACTGTCCTTTGCTCGTGTCTCTAAATCAATATCTGTTTCAAAATAGAGTTCATAGTCTTCGCTAATGAAGCGTCTAAGAGTCTCGCCATGTAGCCGGTAAACCCCATATGAGAAGTTGATGATTCCCAAATCACTATACTCACTTAGTCCAGCGTCTTTGATAATCTGCCGATAATCGCTAAGAAGTTGCTTCCCTCTCTTACTGTTTTGTTTCAGAGCGCCATCTTTATTAAATAGCTTTTTATTGTCTTCATTGATAATTTCCTTCAAATCAACATATAGATTACTTGAAGTAAGAGCAATCGCATTAATGTTCTCTCCAAGTAACTCTCCAACCTTAATCATTACTTCTTTCCATTTTGGTTTTTGTTCAAAATGCTTCTTTACAGCAGAATCATATTTTGTTCCCGGCTTAATCTTATAATAGTTCATACCACTTCACCTCAGTATTATGTATTATTATATTTACCTAAATTAACTTGATTAACGAAAACTCTGGATGTAATCCCTTCTGGAAGACAAAGTGTGCGTATTCAATGCTGTCTGTTCCACCGCTATCAGTGAATGACATTCTTCGATGATGAACGAACGTATACTTTGGAAAGAGCTTTTCCCAAAAAGGCTTTCTTTCTTTGCTCCCATAGAAGTTTAGCCTCTGTAACATAATTACAAATCCATTATCGGCAGCATCGTCCAACGCTTTCTCTATGATTTGAACAGAATCCTTAAATGGTGGATTCGTAATGATTACAGATGGCTTATAATCCAGCTCCATCTCAAGATAATTACCTTTTATTTCAGCCAATGAGTCTTCCCTAATGTCAATCGTTCTAATTCTGGTTTTATTGATTCCACTATGTATCAAAGCTGTTGGATAACTCATTACATGATTATCGTCTCCACCAGCGCAAGGATCTAAAATTATTCCTTTAGTAAACGCTTCTGGTTCATACTTTTTAAACACATCTAGAAATTCAATAACCTTATTTACCGGTGTAACATAGTAATCCTTCTCGTGTCTCTCATATCCTCTTAGCGTACTACTCACTTAATCCCTCCATATTTTTGATAAAAGTATTCTTTCATCTTAATCTTCTTTTGGATATTTAATATATGGAGCATCACTCTCAATCATTTCTTCGAATAGTGAATCAATCCACTCTTGGAATGCAGTCAATCCGCTTTCACTATTTGATGAATGATCGTTGATTAGTTCAGCGAAACCTTTTGCAAATTGTTTGCGGTATTTAACTCTAATTTCTTCATCATATTTATCAGGATAGTTGTTAAATGCAGTTACCAATACATCAACTGGAAGTGTAATTACTACGTTATTTCCACTTACTTTTGCATAATCCATTTCAGTGCTCCTCCTTATTTCTTGATAAAACTCTTATTTTATCGTCTCTTTTTCTTAATATATTTTTTGTATTCATACCTAATCCATAAATAGATTTTATGGTATTTTTCATATGTATAATCGTTGTTTCTTGTATCAAAAAATTGATTGATAGTCGATGTATGCTTTCTCGTATTACAGCGATGACAAAGCGGGATACAGTTGCTTAAATCATTTTTCCCATTATGGTATAAGTGATCTTGATGAAAATCCATCCAAACCATCTTCCCTTTTCTCAGAACAAAGTGCTCCTCTAATTTGATCCCACAGCAGGCGCATCTATAATTGAAATACAGTTTACAGTTATCCCACTCATCGTTCGTAATTTGATGCTTCTTGTGTTCATATCTTTGTTGTCTATATTCAGAAAGACGCTTTTGATTCCGACTATACCATTCTTTTTGATTTCTTCTTTTCTTCTCTGGGTTTTTCTCAACCCAGTCATTTACTTGTTCAAATGCTCTTTCTTTATTTAGCAAATAGAATTTGCGTCTATATTTCTTTTTTACTCCTGGATTTCTTAGATTAAATTGTTTTTGATCATTTATTGCTCTATTCCTTCTGCAAACTTTACACTCGGTCACAAATCCAATCTGTGGCTGCTTCTTATTTTTATAATAATAATTTTCTTCATTTTCAAACTTCCACTCTTTGCATTTTGTACATCTTCTTTCAGTCTTATCTTCATTTAATCTAGTATTCGATGTTAGTACTCCTCTCTTATTTTATCTTTAAATAAAATTCGACTCACTAAGCTGCTTCTTTTTCTCTGATAATCGACTTAACCATTAGCGGCAATGACTTACCGATAACTCTACGCACATCTTTCTCTTCATATGTTTTAATAGTTTCATACTCTTCTTTAACAATATCATCATAAACTCGATTGCCGAGCTGTTTAAGAATTATCCCCATATCTTCAATGCCAAACTGTTCATCTAACAAATTCTCATCTACCAGTTTATAGATCAGTTTTTCAACTCTTGCTTTAGTGAGAACTGACTCAACTGCTGATTGCTCCGCAGATTTTAAATTTGGATCTTTGGGAGCCTTCTGTTTTTGAACTTCTCTAAATGAATCGGAGACAAGTTTTACAAAAAGTTGATTTCCATATCGATCTTGATAGTTTACATTCTTAACTACAATTCCTTCGCCTTCACTAACCCCTAACGCTGTTTTGCCAATGAATGATTCCAAGTGCTCAAATGACTTATATTCACCTTCATAAAATACAGGAATTAGATTTAGGCTCAAGCGGAGCGATTCCTCTTTTACCATTGAGAAATTAACATATTCTTGAGTAAATTCATTATAAATATCGAACAGATAAAACTGATTCGCATTACTACCGTAGTCAATTTTATGCTTGACGAGCCATTCACCGTAATAAATAACTCCGTCCAGAAGTTTGGTCACATCAAGTGTTTGTGTCCACTCATAAAAACCACGAAGATTGTTCTCTGGGGAAAGCTGTGTATTTCTTGAGAAAGCAACGACGGAATCACCTTCGCGTTTAAATGAAGAATTTGCACCATCCAATTTCTCTTGAATTACAATATGATCACCTTCGTTTAGGACTCCAACAGTTGTTTTATGTCCCAATCTAACAACATCCGTATACTTTTTCATATCAGCCATTCTATGTATTCCTCCTCAATTTTTTGATAAATTCAAACTTTTATAAAATTCTCATCAGTTCCCCTGGATGATAAATCTTTTCGGCCTCATAATCAAAATCCCATTGTTTTATCAATGAATCCAGTACTTTCGCATCCATTGGAATGTTTCTTTCTCTATGATCCTCTGTAAGCATCATTACTCTTTTGAGAACATACTCTTCTTTAGTTACCATTGTTTTCGCCCTTTCCCTGTATTTGTGGGCTGCTCACTCGAACAGCCCCTCAATCCATTTCCTCCTATGTATATTCACTTTAAAAGAGTTGTTTTACAAAACAAGAATACTCCAAAATTGTCATTACCATCGTCATCGACTACGTACATTTCACCGTTCTCAAAAATCTTGTTTCCATATCTGCGTTTCACTTTGTAAATCTTACCTGCATGCACTCTACATCCTG